>VFQS010000226.1_pt1 | contig 73315 bp, 55 predicted proteins | sample 3512361 | NCBI WGS metagenome assembly VFQS01 (sample SAMN10412375, study PRJNA504923) | tailings metagenome | isolation source: Relicate 1 Philex TSF3 active mining | place: Philippines | reverse complement strand
GAGCTGGATTTTGCTATTGCAATCTCCTGCTCAATTTTCTCGTGTCTTTTTGTTTCTCTCTCATTCCTGCCTATTAGTCCAAACTAAAGTAACCAACCCCAACAGAAAATATCCCATCAAGCACTATATGAACAGGACTTGTATCTATGGCTAGAGCAAGCTATGGATTTATTGAGAGAAAGAAATTTGGCAGAACTAGATATAGACAATTTAATCGAAGAGATTGCGGACATGGGAAGTAGCCAAAAGCAAGCTATAGAGAGCAATTTGGAAATAGTTCTCATGCACTTATTAAAATACAAATATCAATCCGAAAATCGATCTAACAGTTGGCGATACACTTTATTAGAGCATCGCCGTAGAATCCAAAAAGCGTTTAAAACAAGTCCTAGCCTCAAGCGACATTTCCTCGCAGAATTTGCTGAAGCCTATGAAACGGCAAGAGAACTAGCCAGTGCTGAAACAGGATTAGATATTAGTTTATTTCCCCTAGAATCTCCCTTTACCACTGAACAAACACTAGACAAAGAATACTTGCCTGAATAACAAAGAAGCAATTTTTGGTGGCGCGGCTACGCCGCGCCACCAAAAATTGCTTCTTTGTTTGTACGGTAAGCCGATCTAGTTACTGACTCTTTTCGCAGTATATTAGCACTCAGTGAGACAGAGTGCTAAAGCACGCAATGTGTGACCAAGGCGAGACAAATTTCCACCCTAAGTCACAACCTGCAAAGTCCACTCTGATTAGATTTTAAGGAGGTATAGGCATAGTGGCATCGTTAACCCTAAATACTGGTACATTGCAACCCCTAGGCGATCGCCTATTGGTAAAAGTAGCAACTAAAGAAGAAAAAACTGTAGGCGGTATTTTCTTGCCAGACACAGCCCAAGAAAAGCCCCAAATCGGCGAAGTAACAGCCGTAGGTCCTGGAGTCCGCAACGATAAAGGTACTCGCGTTGCTTTAGAAGTCAAAGCAGGCGATAAAGTCCTGTACTCCAAGTACGCAGGTACTGAAGTCAAAATTGACAACGTAGATTATTTGCTACTTGCTGAAAGAGATATTCTCGCGATCGTTGAATAAAGCTAATAGCTATTAGCCGTTAGCTGTTAGCCATTAGCCTTCAAAACTCTTCATCCAGAATCAATCTAAAAAGAGCTAAAAGCTAATCGCTAAAAGCTAACAGCCTAATAACCAATCCCCAAATCACCCATTACCTTTAATAACTAAAATGTCTAAAATCGTAGTATTTGATGAAGAATCTCGCCGCGCCCTTGAGCGTGGTGTCAATGCACTCGCTGACGCAGTACGTGTTACCCTTGGACCTAAAGGTCGTAACGTAGTTATCGAAAAGAAATATGGCGCTCCTCAAATCATCAATGATGGTGTGAGTATCGCGAAGGAAATTGAATTAGAAGATCCTTTAGAAAATGCAGGCGCACAACTCATTCGCGAAGTTGCTTCTAGAACCAATGATGTAGCAGGTGATGGTACTACCAGCGCTACTGTATTGGCTCAAGAATTTATTCGTGAAGGTTTGCGTAATGTTGCCGCAGGGGCTAACCCAGTGGGTGTTCGTCGCGGTATCGAAAAGGCAGTTGCTCACTTGGTTGGTGTCATTGCAGACAAGGCTAAGGCTGTTGATTCCAATGCAGAAATCGCACAAATCGCCACTATCTCCGCAGGTAATGATCCTGAAGTTGGCGAAATGATTGCTCATGCGATGGATAAAGTTGGCAAAGATGGCGTAATCACCGTTGAAGAGTCTAAGTCCCTCACAACCGAGTTGGAAGTTGTTGAAGGTATGCAACTCGATCGCGGTTACATCTCTCCTTACTTCGTTACCGACAGCGAGCGCCAGTTGGTAGAATTCGAGAATGCTAAGGTTCTCCTCACCGACAAGAAGATTAACGTCATCCAAGACCTCGTTCCAATTCTCGAAAAGGCAGCTCGTTCTGGTTCTCCTCTCGTCATCATTTCTGAAGATGTTGAAGGCGAAGCTCTCGCAACTCTAGTTGTGAACAAGCTCAGAGGATCTCTGAATATCGCTGCTATCAAGGCTCCCGGATTTGGCGATCGCCGTAAAGCGTTGTTACAAGACATCGCTGTTCTCACCAATGGACAGGTTATTTCTGAAGATGCTGGTTTGGAACTCAGCGCTGCAACCTTGGAACAGCTTGGTACAATCCGTAAGATTACCATTTCCAAGGACAAGACCACCATTGTTTCTGACATTTCCAACAAGGCTAATGTTGACAAGCGTGTTGCTCAAATCCGTAAGGAATTGGAACTCAGCGACTCTGATTACGACAAGGAAAAGCTCCAAGAACGTATTGCTAAGCTCTCTGGTGGCGTAGCTGTAATCAAGGTCGGTGCAGCAACCGAAACTGAACTCAAGGATCGTAAGCTTCGCATCGAAGATGCACTTAACTCCACTCGTGCAGCTGTTGAAGAAGGTATCGTCCCCGGTGGTGGTGCAACCCTCGCTCACTTGTCAGTTGAATTGCAAGGATTCAAATCAACCTTGAAGAATGAAGAAGCGATCGGTGCGGATATCGTTGCTCGTTCTCTCTCTGCACCTCTTCGTCAAATCAGTGATAACGCTGGTCTCGAAGGAACTGTAGTTGTTGAAAAGGTTAAGCAACTTCCTTTCAATCATGGTTTTGATGCGCTTAAGGGCGAATATGTTGACTTGATCGCTACTGGTATCATTGACCCTGCGAAGGTTGTCCGTTCTGCATTGCAAAATGCTGCTTCCGTAGCTGGTATGGTCTTGACAACTGAAGCTCTCGTAGTTGAGAAGCCAGAGAAGAAAGCTGACGCTGGCGCTGCTGGTATGGGCGGCATGGGCGGTATGGGTGGCATGGGCGGTATGGGTGGCATGATGTAATTGCCATTCATAAAAAGAGGGGGACGCTAAGCGTCCCCCTCTTTTTTATAGCTGCCCCAAATAGTGTAAGGCGGCGCGAAGCGGCGCCTTACACTATTTGGGGTTTTGATTTGTCCTGAGACAGGAGACTATAGCTATAACACCAGTTAATTAAAGTGTCTGTTGCTTCGACTCTGCTCAGCCAAAGTTAGCTTCGACTCCACTCAGCTAAATTTGGTGGGACATTTTTTATCCGTAAGAGCTTTAGTCTTTCAGTCTCGATGTCAGGTGATATTTCTACCACCCTATTCTCCTGACTTAGACAAAATTGAGAAATTCTGGGTGCGGTTGAGAATTATGTCAGTAATACCAATTCACGAAAGTGTTGTCACACTTTCGTGAATTAAAAACCAAACCCAGTAAGAATTTGAGAAACTAAAAATGGCTACGCCATTTTTAGTTTTGGTATAAGATTATTGGACAATGTACGAGTCTATGGGATGCTTTGGAACAAGCTTTCTGCCACTTTTCCTAACTAACGTGAGTTCGGGATAATTTGAAATGGTCTTTGAGAGAGGGTTTGCGTCGCAAACCCTCTCTCAAAGACCAAAAGTAAAACCCTTGCGTAGCAAGGGTTTTACTTTTGGTCTTTTAAAATTTGCCAGCTTAACCCGAACTGACGTTAACTATTCTTTCTTTGTTATGGCGCTTTTCAAGCAAGCGAGGTAAAGGATTGTTTCCCCACTTTCGGCGGGAAACAATCCTCCGTGCTTCACTAGACTGAAAAACGCTATGTAGGATTGAGCGGAAGTTAAATCTTTTCTCCACTAATAATAAACATTGGACTAACAGCAGCAAAAACTTGACGATTACCACGGGTTTCTAAGCGGTTAACTGAGGACTGCACCACTTCCACATTACGGGCATGGAGTTTCGCAAAGCTTTCAGAAATTGCATATAAACCTTCGAGACTATTGGTAGTAGCGATCGCTCTACCATCAACTTGCAATCGCTCCCAACCATATTCCAGAATTTCTGATACCGATCGCCCACCTTCGATACAAATGCGATCGGGATCTGCGGTCAAGTCGGTTAAACATTCAGGGGCACTGCCAACTCTAATTTCGACATTATTTACCCCAAATTTTTTGCAGTTTGTGGCAATCAAGCCTGCCACATCTTCATCACGCTCGATCGCCACAATTTTTCCCTTAGGACAGAGCAAACCTATCTCCACAGGGATCGTTCCTGTACCTGCACCAATGTCCCACAAAATTGAATCTACCTTTAAACGTAGTTGCCCCAAAATTAGCAAGCGAGTTTCACATTTGCTCATGGGAATACCTGGTAGGCGATCGAAGAGTTCGTCAGGAATGCCAGGGGTGACATATGACCAGATGAGTTCAGACATGAGCTTAGTGCACTAGATGATTAAACATGCTAAATATAGCGTTTTCCAACCCCAAAACGAATAATGAGTTGGTGACTAGCCGCTAAGTAGCTATACATACCTAAATAATAAAGAATGAGTCAGTCGTCTACTAGGCAGGTGAATCAATTTGGAGCTTTTAATTACAGCGCTTTGCGCTTAATTAAAACACAGAAATATTTTTGAAAGCGGCGCTTCGCGCCGCTTTCAAAAATATTTCTGTACTACTCAAAGCTTCAGTAGGCTGTATTACTGCCAAATTACTGTTTGGTTACGTCCTTTTTGTTTGGAAATATTATAGAGACTGATCTGCTTGATTGATTAAATGCTGCGGAGATTTATCTAGGCTAGGAATCATCGTAGTCCTAGCCTAACCGTAACGATATTAATAATTAGCTAGGAATAAATAAACTGAAAACTCAAAAGATTGTTCCGCCCGCGTAGCGGGCGGAACAATCTCTGGTTTTAGGTTTTAATATGCTCATCTACTTCACTCAGCTAGCTCACACCGAGGGCTGAGCGGAGTCGAATCCCCCTCTGCAAATTATTTAAAACAACTATAGTCAACATCAAAGCAAGGATTGCTGTCTCTACCATTTTCTTTGCTTTTAAAATCTCATCTTCGTAATGAATACGTTGATGAATTTACACAAGAATAAAATATGGGATTTGCCTCTGCCTCATCTCCTCAATTTTAGCTAAACTCCCTAGGATTTTCTTCATCATGGATACGAAAGCGAAATCTTGCTTCTTGAATACAAGGACGCATTTGTTCGTATAGTTCCCTGACATCTATGGGCAAACGCTCTAATAACAGTTTTGGAGAAGACATATCACGGGTAATCAACAGGACATTCCCAGTCCCCATAATGCGTTGATTTAAAGGCTTTTCTAGATGAATATCATCAACCTTATAAATTTCGAGAGTCTCGATCGCTCTTGAAAAGATCCCAGTTTCGATCACAATGCGCTGGGAAGTAATTAGATATTGCGTATTAGTCGATTTTAGCCAAAACCAAATCGCCCCAATCCCTAAAGTAAATACGGCAAACAATAGCCTAGACACACTACCAATCACCGCAGGATGACCTTTAAACAAAATACGTTCTTCGGGTAAAGGGACTTTTGACATAGGTTGGCTACATAAACTAAAAAGGAGCGCTAGGCGCTCCTTTTTAGTTTATCTGAGTTTATCTGTTTTTCTGCGCCCATACGCGGATTGGCAGACCCCAAACATAAATGAAGCCTTCAGCCGCTTTATGGTCGAATTGGTCGGCACTAGTGTAGGTGGCGAGGTCTTCGTCGTAAAGAGAATTTACGGATTTACGACCGACGATGGTGGCGTTACCTTTATGGAATTTAACGCGAACCACACCTGTTACACGCTCTTGGCTCTTATCAATAAAAGCATCAAGGGCAGCTTTGAGAGGGCTGTACCACAAACCGTTGTAGATGATCTTGCCGTAGGTTTCCTCAACACTGCGCTTGTATTGAGCTAGGTCGGATGGTAAAGCAAGACTTTCGAGGTCGCGGTGAGCATGGATCAACACCAACATCGCAGGTGCTTCATAGATCTCGCGAGACTTGATCCCGACGAGACGATTTTCTACCATGTCGATGCGTCCATAGCCATTACCGCCAGCGATCGCATTAAGTCGGGTGATGAGTTCAACTGGCTCAAGGGCTTGACCATCGAGCGACACGGGTAGACCTTTCTCAAAGCCGATTTCTGTATAGGTTGGCTCATCTGGAGTATCAGCGATCGCCTTGGTGAAGTCATAAATTTCTTCAGGTGGCTCATTCCAAGCATCTTCGAGAGGACCTGCTTCGATGCTGCGTCCGAGCAAGTTGCGATCAATGCTGAAAGGAGAAGATTTCTTTACTGGGGAAGGAATCCCAAACTTTTCACCATAGGCGATCGTTTCTTCGCGGCTCATACCCCATTCACGGGCAGGGGCTAGCACCTTAATATCAGGGTTAAGTGCAGCGATCGATACATCAAAGCGCACTTGGTCATTGCCCTTACCTGTACAGCCGTGAGCTACTGCATCCGCACCATATTCTTCGGCTGCCTCTACCAAAATCTTGGCAATGAGAGGACGTGCTAGAGCCGTAGTTAAAGGGTAGCGATTTTCATAAAGCGCATTCGCTTTAATCGCAGGAAAGGCATAGTCCGTAACAAATTCTTTTGTAACATCTCTAACTAGAGAAACAGAAGCTCCTGAATCTAGAGCCTTTTGTTTAATCGGTGCTAATTCATCGCCTTGTCCTAGATCTGCTGCAAGGGTAATGACTTCTTCAACACCCCATTCTTGCTTGAGATAAGGAATGCAAACAGATGTATCAACGCCGCCCGAATACGCAAGTACGACTTTTTTCGCCCGACCCATGGATCTCTCCTAAACCGATTTCTAAACCTAAAAAAAGTAGCCCGGGTACTACGCCTACCTCAAGCATCCCTTAGTGCTGCTGCCTTCCGACCCTGACACGATTCGGGCGTTAAGATCGCATAGATCCGAGCCATTAACAAGAGTAGCACTAAGCGCGGAGTTTAAACCAGAAGTTTAGACTAATTGTTGGCAAATCCACACATACATACCTAAACAAAGAAGGCGGCGCAATGCGCCGCCTTCTTTATATTGAGAGGTTTTGTTTAGATTTTTCGAGTTGCCGCCATAGTTCTGCAATTTGCGTAAACGCCTCTTGAGATGAAAGCTTACCGCCTGTTTCTAAGGCACAGATAATACTGACACGATGTGAAAACTCTTGCAGATTAGAGTTAAACACTAAGTTCTCGGGCGTAAATTTACCGTAGTAACGAGAACGGGGAAACATAACTTTGGTTGCGGTAGACATGATTTTCCCTCCTTGGATGGCAACTCAGGGTGACTAGATGTTAGGTAGCCTTAAAATCCTGAAAGGTGAGATGGCACATTAGTGCGGGTTATAACCTTTTTTGGCAGCTATTTAAATTTGATAGGCGTGAGCGATTTTCATTAACCTAATCTTAACCTAGATTTAACTTATTATGATGGGGCAATTTGTGATAAGTTCCCGCCATAGTTGAAATTTCTATTTAAGGAAATCCATGACCGATTGCTAAAGAAGTAATACCTCTTGATCGATGGCAGAACACAAATTTACGTCATTATCTGTATATCGTTATATCGTTTCCCATATGGCGATCCCCCAGTTTCAACAGGTCTTATGCAACGAAATAGTCTAGAAAAATACTTTCAGCAAGATTATGACGCTATTTAAACCTGCGATCGCACTTATGAACCGTCTGAAATACCCCCAGAAATTTTTTCTGATTAGCCTGCTATTTGTTTTGCCGCTAGCACTAGTAATAAACTTACTAATATCGGAAATCAATAGCCGCATTGACTTTGCTCAAAAAGAAATCTATGGCAACGCTTACCTCCGTCCTCTAAACCAACTCTGGCAGCATATCCCCCGCAGACAGTTAATTTTACAGCGCCAGTTCTACAAGGATACCCAAAGTTTCGGTCAAATATTACATTCCCAGTCACAGGAATTAGTAGATCTACAAAATAAGATTGATCAAGCATTTATAAATCTCACAAATGTCGATCTCCAGCTAGGTAAGGTCTTCAAAACTAGTGATAAATTGCAAGATATTAAGTTTGCATGGTTTAGCCTGAGAGATAGTCAGGAGTTTGCTTCTTTTCGGAATCATGATTTTCTTCTTGAACAACTGGATCGCTTACGAATCCACATAGTTGACTTCTCAAATTTGATTCTTGATCCCGATCTTGATACTTACTATCTGATGGATGCTAGCGCTGTGAAGTTGCCAGAGATGCAAAAGCTCCTGCATCAAGTTATGCAGATAGAAACAGAAGCTATCTTTAAAAAAGAAATTAGTAATGCTAATAGAGAGAAATTAATTGCTTATATTAGCTTACTAAATAATTACAATAATGCGATTACTGCAAATTTAGAGAGAGCTTTTAATAATAATCCGCGCCAGAATCTCCGTAAATCCCTCAATATTCCTCTGCGTAATTTTATTGTTAGTATCAATGAATTTAATGCTTATACTAATGAGTTATTAAAACAAGAAAATAAATTTAATTTTACAGATAGTTTTTATCGTCAAGAGATAGAAAGCACTCTAGATGATAGCTTTACACTCTGGCAAAAAGTTATTAACAATCTTGATGAACTATTGACCTATCGCATTCAAGGATTTGAGCAACGCAAACAATTTATCTTGATTTTTGTAGCAGTGATTTTTATCACTATCATCTATTTATTTATTGGATTTTATCTAGCCGTAATGCAAACTGTAAATCAGTTAGATATTGCATCTAAACGAATGACTAATGGTGGTGAAATCTTAGTCAATCTAAATAGTAAAGATGAATTGTCGATGGTAGTCCAATCATTTAATAATGTTGCGATCGCGCTGAGGGAATCTGAAGCTAAATATCGAGGTATTTTTGAAAACTCTGTCGATGGTATCTTCCAAACTACGGTAAATGGTCAATATATCAGTGTGAACCCCGCACTGGCGCAGATTTATGGCTATGATTCAGTAGCGCAAATGCTCGATGAAATAGTTGATATCCAAACGCAGCTTTATGTAGATAGTGATCGCCGCCATCAGTTTCAACAACTCATGGAAGTAAATGACAAAATTACTAACTTTGAATCAAAAATATATAAACGCGATCGCAGCACTATTTGGATCAGTGAAAATGTCCGAGCCATCCGCGATCGCCAAGGCAAGATCATCTATTACGAAGGGACTGTTGAGGACATTAATCAACGCAAGATTGCAGAAATCGCCTTGGAGAAAGCTAATCAGCAAATTCTGGCGCTCAATAACCGCCTCAATCATGAGAATATGAGGATGAGTAGTGAGCTAGAAGTCACGCGCAAACTTCAGCAGATGATCTTGCCTAAAGAGCAGGAACTATCGTTAATTTTAGGGCTAGATATTGCTGGCTTTATGGAACCTGCGGCTGAAGTGGGTGGGGATTATTACGATGTACTGCAACAGAATGGACGCATTAAGATTGGTATTGGCGATGTTACTGGTCACGGGTTAGAAAGTGGTGTACTGATGATCATGGTGCAAACAGCCGTAAGGACTTTACTACAAAGCGAGGAGAGTGATCCTGTTCGTTTTTTAGATACCCTTAACCGTACTATTTATGGCAATGTGCAGAGAATGTCATCGGACAAAAATTTAACGCTCTCTCTCATTGACTATGAACAGGGTAAATTGACTTTGAGTGGTCAGCATGAAGAAATTATTGTGGTGCGTAAAAATGGTAGTCTAGAACGCTTTGATACTATCGATCTGGGATTTCCTATTGGTCTAGAGGAAGAGATTTCTGATTTTCTGGCTCAAAAGCAGTTTCATTTAGATTTAGGCGATGTCATTGTGCTCTATACCGATGGAATTACAGAAGCAGAAAATGAATCTCGTCAACTCTATGGTGTGGAGCGCTTATGTGAAGTAGTCCGTCAACATGTAGATGAATCGGCAAGTATCATTCGGCAGGCAGTTATTGATGATTTGCGATCGCACATTGGCACACAAAAAATCTATGACGACATCACATTGCTAGTTCTCAAACAAAAATAAAAAGACTGGTAGCACTCATGCTACCAGTCCTAAAAAACACGATTTCGGGATAATTTGAAACGGGATTTTAGAGAGGGTTTGCGACGCAAACCCTCTCTAAAATCCCAAAAGCAAAATCCAAACTGACGTTAAAAAAGCCTCGCAACGCGAGGCTTTTTTCTATACGCTAACAGGAGTAGGAATATTACTGAAAGTAGTAACAGATGGCTTGTTGAAAACTTGAGCTAAATGACGAGGAGCGCGATCGCACCAATTCTTCTTCCCATAGACATAGCCTGCAATCAGAGGTAGAGCTACAGTTGCTTCCGAGAAAACCATCTGCTCTTGAACGATATCTACTTTGCCCCAAGAATGTGCTTCCTTCAAAGTAGAACCAGATAGAGCGCCGTCACGTTCGTCAGCAACGGTAATTTGCACTGCATACTTATGCATTGCTGCATCGAATCCGAGCAATTCAGCCGCAACAACAGTATCTTGAGCGAAGTTCTTAGGAACGCCACCACCGATCATAAATAGACCAGTGTGAGGGCTTGCCAATTTGCACTGAGTCAATTCACGGAAATCCTTAACAGAGTCAATGCTGACATGCTCTTCGGGAGAGTTCCATTGATGATGGACTAAGCCAAAGCCTGCGGAGCAATCACTGAAGGCAGGAACGAAGATAGGAACTTGATGCTCATAAGCTGCCAGAACGACGGAGTGGCGATTTTTAGCATTCTTATCCAGATACGCACCCATTTCATGGATGAATTCGCGAGAGGAGTAAGCACGAGGTGGAAGAGAATTCGCAATTTCGGCGATTGTCATGTCACAAACGCGCAGTTCGTCTTCGTCGATGTAGGTGTCATAGATGCGATCAATCGCATTTTCGCGGAGTACAGTATCGTCTGCAAAGGTATCACCCACATAGTGACGGAAGCCGAGCGCCTCAAAGAAGTCCTGATCAACGATATTTGCGCCTGTAGAGACAATCATGTCCACCATGTTGTTGACGATCAGATCGTAGATGACTCCCTTAAGTCCTGCACTAAATAAAGAACCTGCTAAACATAGGATGATTGCACAATCCTTATCTTGGATCATGTTGTCGTAAATACGAGCCGCGCGTCCAAGATTCCGTCCTTGAAAAGCGGTATTTGCCATTGCATCAACCAATCCCACAACATCAAATGCCTTGATGTCAATATGTTCAACAGTCTGTTTAAGTAGTTCGCGTTTCATGGTTCTCTATAGTCCTAGATGTTTGTGTGTTAGTAGATGTATGCAAATGTATGCAATAAAAATTGAGCAAGCTTCAAAAACTGAACAAGCAAAATTGAACATCGTAGAACCGAAACTTTTTAATATGTCACAAGTTAAATATTGACAGTCTAGTATTTTAGGCAAAACACTAATTACTGCCAAGTTAAAACTTGAACATGAGAAAATCCCTGCTCAAACAGTTCTTTATGCTAAGTATTCAGTTTTGAAAATATTTATTCTTCCCATTCTTGAGAAGCGATCGACCTAGGCTGTCAACAGTGGTTACAACCCTAATAGTTAGAAGGTCGATCGGAACATACTGGGACCTTCACAGGCATCATCCCAAGAAAGGGTAGGGTCAGACTCACGTCTGTCGCCTAGCTTCTCGTTGAGGAGCCAATCACATCCAAGCAATAAAACCAGCTTTTTCAATTTCTATATAACTGAGAGTAACAAGTCCTTACATACAATAGCACTTTTTTTAATAAACACAAGCAAAATGGCGCTAGAGGATTTACATATTAATGCGTTTAATTGTGTATTAGGAGACTTGTAGAGACCTAAGGCTCCTTATTTGAAACAAGTATAGACGTATTTCATACAGGGACGATCATGATGACAGCGCAGTATCAGGCGGCTCTACACTCCTATGCAGAGGGGCGGTATGAAGAGGCTATGCAGCAGTTCTCAGAATTGTTGTATGAAGATCCTCGCAATCCCAAACTGCATATTTGGTTGGGCGCAACCTTTCGTAAAGCAGGTAAAATTGAGTACGCTAAGGTGCAATATCAACAAGTGTTGACCCTTACAGACGATCCTGATTTGCTTGATCTGGCTAGTACTTCCCTTGCTCAAATTCAGAATAAGTTAGCTCAAACTAGTGCTCAAAAAACTAGTGCTCAAAAAACTAGTGCTCAAAAAACTCAATCTAAAAAAGTTGTCCAAAAAGATCTAGATAGCTCTCATAGATTGAATGATTTATCTTCACAACAAGAAATTACCCAAGTCATGCATCCTCAAAGTAATGCAATATTAGGGATAAGTCGTCTAGTAGATAAAGTGATTGCATCTAATTCTGATTTAGCTGAGAGTGGTGGGGATGAAACTCTATTGGCTTCTAATTCTAATATTCTTAGTAATAACAATGTGTCTAAGCCTCAAACCGCCGTCAAAATTAGCAATGGATTAGTGCCACCACCACCTGCGATCGCTGCCTTATTGGATAACAGTCAACAATCAATTATTTCCGAAGAACCTCCCAGTGATTCGTTTATTTTCAGCGAGGAACCAACGGAACAGTCTACCAATTCGTCTGCACCGCTATCAGTTTTGCAGGATACGATCTCGAATTTGCAAAATAGCAATCCCAAAGACAAAAAGACTAAAAAGAGCAAAAAGAAAAAGCCCCAAGTCGAATTTCCACCCTTAGAATCAGAAGTATTTATAGATGCTGATGACCAAGGGAACCCTGCGGAGATTGTGAGCAATAAGTCTAAAAACTCCGCAAATTCAGCGATCGCTTTGGAAGATATGCTGAAATTTTCTACAGTGGGGCAAAAAATTACTTTATGGGGGGCTTTAGTTGCTACTATTCCTGCGGTTATTTTAGGGGTAACAGCCTACAAGGTCGGCGATGGTTTGCTACTTACAAAGGTTAAACAAGGGCAACAGTCGGAAGCGATCACGCTTGCTAAAGCTACTGAGAGTTTCTTGCACAGACAAACAAGTGATATCGGGGTACTGAAGAAATTGCTGGTTTCAGCGGAGGTAGGGCAAAATACTCTACAAAATGCTGGACAAAATACTATTACTACGAATCCATCGGAATCGAATAAGACAATTAAGCTATTAGCATCTTTACCAATCAACCAACAACGTCAATATAAGCAACTCTTAACTAATCGCTTAAATCTCTATAGTCAAGCCTATCCACAATATACAAGCATTGCTCTATTTAGCACCAATGGAGAGCTGTTAGCGCAATCCAATAACTCTAAAACGCTCCAGACAATTAATCCTAATCTTCTCAATAAAGCTGCTACAACTGACAATGTATTAATTGGGAATCCAGTAGTTGATAAGGATAGTGCCTATTTATACGGAGTGACATCTGTTAAGAGTTCCGTTTCGCAAAAAGTAGGCATGATTTTACAGGTGGAAGTCCCTGTAAAGTCTTTAGTAAGTGAATTAAGCAACAACAGAAATAGTAATGGAGGGAGCAATTTCTATGTAATTGATAATGCGAACAAATACATTGCTAGTTCTCAACCTGTTACGCTTGCTGAGGATGCATTAACAGATTTTGGAATGCTTCCAAGCCTACGTTCATTGCCATCCAATGATCTCCCAGAAATTGTAAAGGGTGATCGCAATCCCCAAATTCTTGCCTATGCTCCTGTTGCTAATATGCAAAGTTATGGCATGGCTTGGGATATAGTCACCACTATCGACAAAGCCACAGCCATTTCGGGGAATCAAAATCTGCTGCTGGTGATCGGTATTGGCATTGCGGCGACTCCTTTGCTGGTTGCGGCGATCGCCTATGCACTATCACGACGATTAAGTAATCGACTAAAAGATATTCGCGCAGCTCTGCGAGATCTCAGTCGAGGTAATACTGACATTAGGTTTGGAACCCTCAACGTAGAAGGAAATGATGAATTAGCCGATATTTCCTTAAGCATTAATAAAATGTCTGATCAGTTCCAAGTCATGATGCAAAAGCAAGAGCAGGAAAGACAAAGGCTCCAAGCGCAAGTGGTTAAAATGTTCAAGGTTTTATCTAAACTTGCAAGGGAAGAAAAACAAGAAGTGCAAGAAGAGGATTTATCCGATCAAAATATCATGCAATTGGGTAAAAAAATTCGTGGGGAAATGGTACAACGTAATGCCGAAGTTGAGAGATATCGCCAGCAGAAATCTGATCTGCAAGCTCAACTGATGCAAATGCTAAAGGATGTGCAGGCATTAGCTGATGGAGATTTGACTGTTGCGACAAAATCCATTGACGGCAACCTTAATAATGTATCCATATTCTTTGATGATGTCATCCGTGGATTGCAAAACATCGTTGGGCAAGTTAAATCCTCTGCTAGTCAAGTTAACTTGTCACTTGGGCAAAATGAACAGGTGATTGCCAATCTGACAAGTGTTTCACAGAGGCAGGTCGATACAGTTACCCGATCGCTAAATACAGTGCAAATGGCGAAGATCTCGGCTAACTCCATCACAACCAACAGCCAGAATGTGCTGAAATCGTCACAAATGGTTGCGGAAAAACTCTCTGAAAGCGATCGCTCTATTGATGCAGTGGTAGCAAAGGTCGGTGAATTGCAAGGTACGGTTGCCAATACTGCTAAAAGGGTCAAGCACTTGGGTGAAGTTTCGCAAAAAATTGCTAAAGCAATTTCTGCAATTAATGAAATAGCAATTAAGACCAACTTTCTAGCGATTAATGCCACTCTTGAAGCGTCTCGCTCAGGAGATATGGGTAATGGATTTGTAATGGTCGCAGAAGAGGTAGGGGAGCTAGCAGCAAGATCAGTAGCGGCAACTAAAGAAGTCGAAGGGTTGCTCAATAGTATCCAAACTGAGGCGAGTGCCGTCATGATGGCAGTTGAGTCTGGTAGCAACCAAGTTGCTGAGAGCGCCACATTGGCAAGTTCGGCAAAAGAGAGTCTGCTGCAAATTTCTCACATTTCTCAACAAATTGATGAGTTAGTATCGTCGATTTCCGATGCCACCATTTCACAGGTACAAACATCAGAAGGTGTTGCCAGCTTAATGAAGGATATCTCTCATATTTCTAAAAGGAATCTTGCAGCTTCTTCGGAAGTATCGAAATTCCTTAAGACAACTAAAAGATACTCTGGGGATTTACAACAAGCTTTGGCTCAATTTAAGACTCGATAAGTAATTAAAGCTAGCCATCCTAGTATTAAGGGAATAAAACTCACTAGAGCTAAATATAATGACTCCTGCAATGATCGAAACAGCATCACAACAAATCAAACAAATCTTTTCTGAAGAAGCTCATATTTATACTGGCGATTTAGAAAAGCAAATTTCAGAATTAGATCCAATTCTATCAAATTTTAAGCAGCAAGTTGAGCAAGTAATTACTACCTATAACTTACTTAGAGAGTCTGCAACTAAGGCGGATTTTTATAGCCAAAGCCCTGTTTTTACAAGTATCACTAATCGCTTTGATGAAGTTCTCAGTGTATTAGATGATACCCCAGATTGTATTAATCAAAGTTTCAAAGAATTACTCGTCGAAGTAATCATTATGCTGCGCCAAATTATCAATGAATATTGCTTTGCGTCAGCACCAAATCCTAATTGGCTTGAGTTACAAAACAATTTATTTACAAAAATAAACTCTAGTTTGTCTGCTAAGAAACAGGCTTATGACTATCATGCCAGTCCCATAATTGCTAATCAAGATAATAATGATATTAATGAGCTTAATGATCAAGAAATTGAGTCACTAAATTTACCTTTTAATCTAAATGATACCTTCGAGGGTTTACATTTGTTTGATGTAGAAGATAGCGAGACTGAAAACTTCGATGATTTTCTATCTTTTAACCAAATAAATCAATCAGATAGTACAGACACCTTCTTTTTGTTGCAGTTAGATGATCTAGATATACCGCAATCACTGGAACAGGATCTCGATGAATCACAGATAGAGCCATTTCAATCATTGCTAGATCTCAATCAAGACTTACCTCTTGCTAGTGTAGAAGTCACACATACCATCTCCGATCAGGAAATACCAGCAATATCCGAAGATTTCGATGCTCAACTTGATAATCTGGTTAATTTTGGGGGACAACAAAAATTACCAATGCCAGAATTACTTAAGGATATCTTTCCACTAAATGATACTAATTTTTTATTGGGGAATGAAGATGAGACTACACTACAGGGGGTTAATTGGGAAAATGGGGAAGATGACTTGGATAATCATTGGCATCAGTTGGGAGATTTACAGTCTTGGGCAGGGATAAATACTGATAATGAGGAGAGTATTGAGGAGCACGCCGAAGTTACAACTGCATCAAGTCAAGATTCTCTTTGGTCTGCTGACGAAGGTAACCTTATAGAAGATGAGATCGCTAATAGTTTCTTTGACCCAGTACCATTAGATGATGAAGCTGCATTTTGGAATTCTTTAGAGTCTATAGATTCTTTGGATATTCTTGAAGATTCACAACAAGTAGGGGGATTTATAGAGCAATCTTTAGATATTCTTGAAGATTCACAACAAGTAGGGGGATTTATAGAGCAATCTTTAGATATTCTTGAAGATTCACAACAAGTAGGGGGATTTATAGAGCAGTCTGAATCTCAGCTTGTAAGTATTGATCAGGAACAAAGAGAAAATGATTTACTCTGGCTAGATATGATCAAATCTCAGGATTTTTCTAGTTCAGATGTGGATACTGCCATAGAAGAATCGCCAATTTATCAGAACAAGGCTACACCTAAGCCCGATGATTTGGTATCAGTGGATAGTCATAATCAAAAAATTGAATATACATCGAGAAGTACGGAGCCGTCTATTGATAAAGCTCTTGATAATATTGCGCCTTTATCTCTAAAAATGACAGAGGAGCTTAAGATGGGCTTACATTCCTCTCAAGATTTAGATTCAGAAATTATTAAGCCATTAGACACATATCTGACCAATATTGATAATCATGAGGCTAATATTCGGGTTCCTCTTAATTATTTAGAACTTTGGGAGGATCTATCAGAGGAATTGTTGGTAAGAAAGGGAAACTTAGACGTTTATTTAAGTGAAATGAGTGTGTTGTCACACGAGGCGCGACAAAAATTGCAGGTGTTAGTGCCACAAGATTTTGTCAACCCAAAAGAGCTCGCTACTTTACAAAATACATTAGAACTCATTACTGGCATCCTTGAGCATACCGAAAAGCAGTCTTATGCAATAAGTCATGATGTTCGCAATTTAAGAAAAAACTTTCGACAAGTTCTTAAATACCCAATATCTAGTCTTGTTAGAAGGTTTCCACGTATCCTCCATGACCTCTCCTTAGAATATGGGAAGCAAGTTGAGTTAATTGTTCAAGGCTCAGAAATTGGCATAGATCGGGAAATTGTAGATCTAGTAGGTGAGACACTTGAGCTATTACTTCGTAATGCTTTTGAGCATAGTATAGAGCCAACTAGTGAGCGTCATCAACAAGGTAAATCATTACAAGGCAAGATTGAAATTATCGCCACTCAAACCGACGACCAAACAGTTATTAAAATTAGTGATGATGGGCGAGGATTTGATAATCAGACTAGTAGCATTTCCTATTTGGAAAATATTGCAAAGTTAAGCAATGTCCGCAAGAAGTTGTGGAATGTCGGAGGGAAGATTTCCGTTAAATCACATTTAGGGCAAGGAACCCAAGTAACCGTAACTTTGCCCATTACGATTTCCTTGCTTAGGGTATTGCTAATTGATATTGATCAAATGTGTTTAGCGATCGCAAGTAGAAGCATTCGTGAAGTTGTTCCCATCACTGCTGATGAAACTGATATAAATGGAGAGCCACAAACTTTAGTATGGAATGATCACGTTGTACCTATTGTGCGTCTCAATTCTCTACTTAAGCTAAATTGTCAGCGTAATTATTATCAGAAGAATGCACCACTAAATAATCAAAACCTAGCATTCACCAATCAAAGACAAAACTATAGACCTGCGATCGCTGTTCCTTCATATCTAATTGTTCAGCATGATCACAATTTGTTTGCACTGCAAACCGATGGTTGCTGGCATGAGCAAGAAGCGACGTTTCATCAAATTGAGGGAGATATTTCCCTACCAGCACTCTTTAGTGGAGCTGTAATCTTAGGGGATAATCAGGCAGTCGCTTTAATTAATCAGACTGAGTTAGTTAATCAATGCTTGCGATCGCATCCTAATATCGGGGTATTAGATTCGCAGTCTGCCCATGACGGTTTTCCTGATTTACAGGATAATTCCCCGCAGCTAGAGAATTTGAAAAGTTTATCGGATTTCTTCACCGTCAATGATCAATCTAACGACTCTGATATATCAGAATTTTTGGAGCAACCAGTACGTTCTTTGAACCAAACATCTGAGCCAGAAAACCTCGAAAGCTCTGGCATTTTTATGAGTGATTTACCTAATGGTCAGAAAAGAGCATCTAGCCAGCCGAAGGTACTGATCGTTGAGTCTTCAGCCAATGTGCGACGCTATCTTGCCATGACTTTAGCAAGATCAGGTTTTCTCACTGAACAAGTACAGGATGGTAAAGCCGCGATCGCATTTCTGAAGAATCGACTCAAGGACAAATTAGATATTGATATTGTGATTACAGATTTGGAGATGCCTCAAATGGATGGATTTAAGCTCCTATCTGGTATCCGCTCTGATGCAGAATTACACAATTTACCGATTGTGGTGCTTACAGCGCGCAACAATGAAAATGATCAAAAGCTTGCTTTAGAACTGGGGGCTAATGCTTACTTCAGCAAGCCCTATCGAGAGCAAGAATTGGTTAAAACCTTACAAGAGATCACTTCTAGATAAAGCTAGTTTGGGATAATTTAAAACATGCCTTAAGAAAGGATTTGCGTAGTAAACCCTTTCTTAAAGAGAATCAAAAGAATTGCTTAGCAATACTTTCGATTCTCTTTGCTGATCAAATTTACCAGCTTAGGCTCTTGCAGATAAAAAATTTCCCACTAAAGTTATCTAGCTTAGACTCCGCTCAGCTAACGTTGGCTGAGCAGAGTCTAAGCCACCACAGGTACTTAATTAATAGCAAACCCCTTACAGCCTATTTAGGGTTTGTGTAGTACAGATAAATTTTGGAAAAGCTTGCGAGGCAAGCTTTTTCAAAATTTATCTGTTTTTTGAGAAAGCGCAAAGCGCTGTAACCTGAACGGACGTAAGTGATCACCAAATAATCACTTACTTGGTGGTAAGTATTTTTACTCATGGTTAGTTTGAAGTGGACAGATTTGTGTAAAATTATTAAGACTTTGTAAAAAAGCAACTTTATATACTAAAAACTTAAATTTTTATGGCAAAAAAGAATCTAGCAAGCTTGACTGCTGCTGACTTAGCAGGCAAAAAGGTATTAGTCAGAGTCGATTTCAACGTTCCTCAAGACGATGCTGGCGCAATTACCGACGATACTCGTATCCGTGCAGCTTTGCCAACCATTAAGTATTTGACCGAAGCTGGTGCGCGTGTCATTCTCACCAGTCACTTCGGCAGACCCAAGGGTGTTACCGAAGGACTTCGCCTCAATGCTGTCGCTGCACGTTTGTCAGAATTGATCGGTAAGCCTGTAGTCAAGACCGATGACTGTATCGGTGATGCGGTTGCAGCTCAAGTTAATGCCCTCAACAATGGTGATGTGGCTTTGCTAGAAAACGTTCGTTTCTATCCTGAAGAAGAAAAGAACGATCCTGAATTTGCGAAGAAATTAGCTTCCTTGGCTGACATCTATGTAAATGATGCTTTTGGTACTGCTCACCGCGCCCATGCTTCCACCGAAGGCGTAACCAAGTACATCAGCACCTCCGTTGCAGGCTTCTTGCTTGATAAGGAATTGCAATACCTCAGTGGCGCGATCGATAATCCTCAGCGTCCTCTCGCAGCGATCGTTGGTGGTTCCAAAGTTTCCAGCAAGATTGGCGTTATCGAAACCTTGCTCGATAAGGTTGACGTACTGCTCATCGGCGGCGGCATGATCTTCACCTTCTACAAAGCTCGTGGCTTAAGCGTTGGTAAGTCTCTCGTTGAAGAAGATAAGCTAGACCTCGCTCGCGCCCTCGAAAAGAAAGCCGCAGAACGTGGTGTTAAGTTCTTGCTCCCTACTGATGTAGTAGTTGCCGACAACTTCAAGCCTGATGCTGATTCACAAACCGTCAGCATTAACGATATTCCCGATGGTTGGATGGGCTTGGATATTGGTCCTGACTCCGTTAAGGTATTCCAAGATGCGCTTGCAGATTGCAAATCCGTCATCTGGAACGGTCCTATGGGTGTATTTGAATTTGATAAGTTTGCCGTTGGTACTGAAGCGATCGCCCATACCCTCGCTGACTTAACTGGCAAAGGCACAATCACCATCATCGGTGGTGGTGACTCCGTAGCCGCAGTTGAGAAGGTTGGTGTTGCTGAAAAGATGAGCCACATTTCCACTGGTGGTGGTGCAAGCTTAGAATTGCTCGAAGGCAAGATCCTCCCCGGAATTGCTGCTTTGAACGAAGCTTAATTTTTCAAATAGCCTTGCTAAATAAAAAAGGGTCGCTTCGCGACCCTTTTTTATTTAGCGAAAATTATCAGGATTAAGTCTTCTGCCACCATTGAAATTGCTAGTGCCTAAGCTAGCACCAGTACCGCCATCACTAGGATCGAGAAATGGCTTTAAATAGATATTGCCACCACGAATATTTGACGCAGTAGGTGCAGGGCGATTCGTTGATAGAACTGAACCGAGGACACCATTGATGCTTGAGAGGTCAATGCCACCTAATCCAATGTTGCCTGTGATATCACCTAAAGAGCGATCGCGTCCTCGATAAGTATTAACAGCAGTAGTGGTTTGACCACTATCAGCAGTGGTGAGATTGCCAAAAACCTTGTCGCGAGTGGCGATCGGATCTTGACCATTGGGCACTGTCAAGACAATTCGACAAGCAGAATTTTTATCAGTTGTTGCACAAATAACGTTGTACCCATTTTCTGTGCTGGTTCGCATTTCTAGCAAACCGTCGGGACGATAGGACTCAAGGCGGCGACTAATTTCATTACAACGACGCTCAGGCGACCAACCATCTCCCATAGCGCTAGGTGCTGCCCAAGGGAAATATTTTTGAGGTTGGCTCTTAGGCTGATAGACAACGATATATTGTCCATCGCGCGCTTGGCAGCTAAATCTGGCATTTTTGTTATCGCTAGGATTTGCTGCCTTATCGTTAGGCTTATCTGATGGGAGTTGTGATGCGGGTGGGTTACTAGGTGCTGGCGAAGTTGTTGTACTAGGTTTAGTTTCTACAGGGATAATTTGGGCGAAACTAGGCAACGCAGCCATGCCCCAAGGTAAAGCGAAAGCGATCGCTAGGGATAAGCAACCAACAGGGCGCAATTTTGATGATTTATCAAGATGGTAATTCATAAGATTATTGAGTGTGTAAGGAGTGGTGATGGATGAAAACGCAAATCCCCCAAAAATTTATTGTCTATTTTTAGATCTATTGCAGCATTATATGAGATTTCTATAGACAATGATCATGCAACTATTATTGTGCAACTATGAGGCTAACCACCTATTAATGACATCAGTTTTAACAGATATGTTCCCTTACATTTATGCGATTTATCAGCAACCAATTTTTGTATCACAGCTAAGCTGTGATACAAAAATTGGTTGCTGATTTTACTGCGCGTCGTTTAGCCTTCTTCAAAAACTGAACCAATCAAAAGGGGATGCTAAAACATCCCCTTTTGATTAGTCTAATTAATTTCACTTTCTTCAGAATCGACTTCTATTGGTAAAGGCTCTCTCAGAATTACTGTATTTTGCAACTTGCCAATACCTTCAATTTCGATGCAAACGCGATCGCCTTCTTGGATGGGACCCACACCTTCAGGTGTCCCCGTAATCACAATATCTCCAGGTAGCAAAGTCATAATCTGACTAATATAAGAAACAATATAGTCTGGGGAAAAGACCATTTCATCGATCGCCGCAGACTGGACAGGCTTTTTACTTTCATTCACAAAAGTTTGCAGCATTGCCGAGGGATTGATCTCACGCACAATCCAAGGACCAAGGGGGCAGAAAGTATCAAAACCCTTGCCTCTTGTCCATTGACTATCACTTCTTTGCAAATCTCTCGCGGTGACATCATTAGCGATCGTATAGCCCCAAATCGCAGCGATCGCCTTATGGGGGGGCAGGTTGAAACAACGCTCACCAATTACTAAAGCTAGTTCACCTTCATACTCCACCCGTTTGGACTGAGGCGGCAAGGCTATCTCAGCATCAGGAGAAATTAAAGTGGTGGTCGGCTTTAAAAACAGTATCGGTTCTTTCGGTACTTCTCCCCCCATTTCCGCAGCATGGGCAGAGTAATTCTTACCAACAGCAACTATTTTGCTTGGCTCACAGGGATATAAAAGCTGATAAGTGTCTGGAGCAAGTAATTCACCATTTGGCTCCCCTCCTAACCAAGGTGCGGTACTTAGTACCTTTACGGCTTGATTTAACTCTAGTAGTCCGTAATAAACCTGTCCTTGAGTAGTTTTTACGCGAACATAACGATCCGCCATAACATCTTTTTTTTCGTATTTAAAATTTGAGAGGGGTAACTTAGCTGCATTAATCTAGCAGCATTGATTATATAGTAATCGCCATGATAAACCTAGATTCAAGGTTTGTACTTTGCCCCATCTAACTAGCAATTTCGTAACATCCTTTTGAATTGATATATAGCAATCCTAATAAGTGGTGGCTTCGGCTGTGCTCAGCCATCGGTTTATGGGTGGCTGAGCGCAGCCAAAGCCACTCGCAACTTATTTAGGACTCTATAGCCTGTTGAAGCTTAAAGTTGTACAGAGACAGTTTTGAAAGTGCAGCTTAGCAACGCTTTCAAAACTTTTAACGCGCTGTATGACGTGGATCGTCGTTCATACTGGACTTTCTGGTATTCCCTCTTAAGCTAACTTGAGCTAGGTTCACCATTGCCTCATCCACTTGCATTTCCCCATCACTAGCCAGCGCTTCTCACCCTAGCAAATTAGCATATGAATCTATCTACGTTTATTCTTCTTTCCCTTGGTATTGGTGTTGTATTTGGAACAGTACTAAATACAACTTTCCCTGAATATATTGCCGTCATTAATCAAAATATTCTTGCTCCTATTGGAGAATCCTTTTTAAGATTAATTCAATTTGTCGTAGTTCCCATCGTTTTCTCTTCATTAATCATGGGATTAACGCGCATCCAAGGCGCAGGACAAGTCGGACGATATACAGTTAAGCTAATGACGAGCTATGTTGTGACTAGCTCGATCGCCCTTTGTGTGGGGATGGGAACAGCCTATTTCCTACAGCCAGGGAGCGGGGTCACTGGGTTTACGGTGTCCGCAGAAATGAATGTCACTGAAACGCCTTCACTAGTAACTTGGTTAGTGAGTCTCATTCCTGTCAATCCCTTAGAAGCTCTCAGTACTGGTAATCTATTACAAATTATTTTTTCGGCAGTCTTCTTAGGTATTGGGGTACAACTTGCGGCGGATAAAGCGAAGCCATTTGTAGAATTTATTGAAAGTATCTATCACATCAGCGAGAAAACTCTTTCGGTTATCCTGTATGCGGCTCCTTTAGGAGTCTTTGCCTTGATGAGTTCAACGATCGCTACTCAAGGACTAGACCTCATTGCTAAATTATTTCTCTATGTTCTAGGACTAGTGATTGCCTCTTCGATCATGTTGAGTTTCGATATGATTGTACTACTACTGCTCAAAGCTAATCCTACTAAGTTTTTGCGTAGTCTTTCGGAGGCGATCGCTTTAGCCTTTGGCACTGCTAGCTCGAATGCTGCTTTACCTGTAGTATTGCAGAATATTCAAGAGAACTATGGCTTACGAGAAGAGATTGCCAGTTTTGCGATTCCCTTGGGAACTGCTCTCAAGCGCGATGGAGCGGCTATTTTACAGGGATTTAATGCACTATTCGTCACGCAAATTTATCAGGTTCCTTTAACGCCTTCCCTCTTAACAGCGATTGCTGTCAGTAGTTTATTAGTTTCCTTTAGTACTCCGGGGGTTCCGGGTTCCGCATTAATTACGATGGCAACGGTACTATCAGCGGCAGGATTGCCCTTAGAAGCGATCGCACTAGTAGCAGGCATTGACCGCATTACCGATGGCTTAAAAACCGTGGTAAATATCATTGGTAACAGTGTCAACGCCATCCTCCTCAGTCATTGGGAAGCAGAACAAAGCTCAGAGGTCGAAGGGTTACCTGCTCTCAAAAGCTAAATGATGTCTATACAATTTGTGGTAATAATCGCACTATAATCAGCGATCGGTTAACCTAAGACTAGCGATCGCCAAAAGATCGCAAAAACTTTAAAACGAGCATCATGACTTCAAGCGCACAAAACCACCCCACATTCTTACTCGTTGACGGACATTCTCTTGCGTTTCGCGCCTTTTATGCCTTTGGCAAACATCCCGAAGGCGGCTTGCGAACTTCGACAGGAATCCCCACCAGTGTTTGTTTTGGCTTTTTGAAGGCATTAATTGAGATGCTCGATCGCGAAAAACCTGCTGCCGTAGCGATCGCCTTTGACCTCGCGCAGCCCACTTTTCGCCATGAAATTGACGATACCTACAAGGCGAATCGATCCGAAACTCCTGAGAGCTTTATTCCTGATATTCAGAACTTGCAAAAAGTATTAGCTGCGATGAATTTGCCTGCAATTACTCAAGCAGGTTTTGAGGCGGATGATGTTTTGGGAACGCTCTCACAAGTGGCGAGTGCTGAGGGTTACACTGTCAAGATCTTAAGTGGCGATCGCGATTTGTTTCAGTTAATTGATGCCGAAAAGCGCATTTCCGTGCTGAACTTAGGTCAAAAAGATAAGATTGTGGAATACCATGCTGATCAGGTGAAAGAGCGGCTAGGTGTATTACCTACGCAGGTTGTGGACTATAAGGCTCTCTGCGGTGATGCTTCCGACAATATTCCGGGGGTGCGAGGGATTGGTGAAAAAACTGCCGTGAAGTTAATTACGGAATATGGTTCGTTAGAGAATGTTTTGGCGGCTTTGCCTAGTATGAAGGGAGCAGTTAAAACTAAGCTAGAGCAAGGAATTGAAGATGCGAAACACTCGCAATTCATGGCGACAATTAAAACTGATGTGCCGCTTCCTGTGGCGATCGCTGATTGCAAATTGACAGGTTTTGATACGGAGCAGTTAGTTCCGCTCTTGGAGGAGCTTGAGCTAAAAGATTTTATCAAGCGAGTCGATCAGATTCAGGCGAAGTTGTCGGGGAATTATGAGAAGAAGCCCTCACCCCCAGCCCCTCTCCCAGTGGGAGAGGGGAACAAAACATCGGCTCCGAATGGGGAGGATGAGGAGCTATGGTTTGATTTTGCTAAGCAAGAGGAGAATCAAGCGATCGCCGCAACCGCTTCTTTAAAATTGGATGTGCAGATTATCGACACAATTCCTAATTTAGAGAATTTATGCAAAATCCTGAGTAATAAGCAACCAACTGCATGGGATACGGAAACATCGGCGCTAAATCCTTTTGAAGCTGAATTAGTCGGCATAGGTTGCTGTTGGGGCGATGCCATTAGTGACATTGCCTATATTCCCTTAAGTCATAGTTCAGGACAGAATTTGCAATGGGAACAGGTAAAGCCCATTCTCAAGTCCATTCTCGAAGATCCTAGCTATCCTAAATATTTGCAAAATGCCAAGTTCGATCGCTTGATGTTTAAAGCCGCAGGGATTGAACTAGCAGGCGTAGTATTCGACACGATGATTGCCAGTTATGTCATCGACCCCGAAGCGAGCCATAAGCTTGATGATCTGGCGATGGACTTGCTGCAAATCCGCACCGTGAGCTATAAAACCCTTGTCGGCAAACTCAAATCGATCGCGGAAGTAGATATTTCCTCTGTCGCTCAATATTGCGGCATGGATACCTATATCACCTACCATATTCAACCAATTTTAGAAGAGAAGTTAAAAGCCATTCCTGAATTGTGGGAATTGTTCCAAAATTTGGAAATGCCCCTAGAGCCAATTCTCGCTGAAATGGAATGGCGTGGGATTAGAATTGATAAAGAATATTTAGGTGTTTTCTCCAAGGAATTAGAGAAAGACCTAGATGCTTTAGCGATCGCAGCCTATCAACAGGCTGGTCAAGAGTTTAACCTTAATTCTCCGAAGCAATTAAGCGAAATTTTAGTTAATTTATTGGGCGAAAAATTTACTAAGAAATCGCGCAAAAGCAAAACAGGTTACTCTACCGATGTTGCTGTTCTCAATAAATTAGAAGGCGATCATCCTCTCATTGACACCATTCTCGAAAACCGTACTTTGGCAAAACTGAAATCCACCTATGTTGATGCGTTGCCCTCACTGATTCAACCCAAAACGGGGCGCGTCCATACCGATTTCAATCAAACTGTCACCGCCACAGGACGCTTAAGCAGTTCCAATCCCAACTTGCAAAATATTCCCATCCGCACTGCCTTCAGTAAGCGGATTCGCGCAGGCTTTTTGCCCAAGGAAGATTGGATCTTACTAGCTGCCGACTATTCTCAAATTGAATTACGGATTCTCGCTCACTTAAGCCAAGAGCCTGAACTGATGCGAGCCTTTAATGCTGGTGAGGACGTGCATACAGTCACAGCTCAACTGCTGCTAGAAAAAGAAGAAGTGAATAGCGAAGAACGCCGCCTCGCGAAAATCATTAACTACGGAGTGATCTATGGCATGGGAGCGCAAAAGTTTAGCCGTGATATTGGTGTACCAGTAAAACAAGCTAAACAATTTATTGAGAAATTCAACCAGCGCTACGAACGTATCTTTACCTATATGCAAAGCGTGGAAGCGGAGGCAGAACGGGATGGCTATGTCCAAACTGTGTTAGGCAGAAGACGCTATTTCCGCAATCTCAAAGATATGGCTGGCTATCAAAAAGCGGCTCTATTGCGATCGGCAGTCAATGCACCAATACAGGGAACTAGTGCCGATATTGTCAAACTTGCGATGCTCAAAGTGCATGAGCTTCTCAAAGACTATCAAGCAAAACTACTTCTGCAAGTCCACGATGAATTAGTATTTGAGGTTCCTCCTGAAGAAGTGGCGGAATTGCAACCCAAAATTAAATTAGCAATGGAAAATGCTTTGGAGCTTTCGGTAAAGCTAGAAGTAGACATTCACACTGGCAAAAACTGGATGGAAGCCAAATAAACCCGTTGGCATTATTTCTTCTGAGCAATGCGTAACTTTGCCGATCGCGATCGCGGATTGGCGCGAATTTCTTCATCGGTGGCGATGATCACTTTTTTGGTGATTACTTGGAGGCGATCGTCCTCACGAAAGGTATGTTTGACAATGCGATCTTCTAAACTATGGAAGGTAATCACCGCAATTTTGCCACCTGTTTTTAACCAATTGGGCGCAACGGCTAGCCATTTTTCAAGGCTTTCTAACTCGCGATTGACAGCAATGCGTAAAGCCTGAAAAGTACGTGTCGCAGGATGAATCCTCCCATGACGATAGCTAGCAGGAACACAGGCGGAGATGGCATTAGCAAGTTCTAAGGTAGTTCTAAAAGGACGCTTCTCCACAATCTGACGCGCAATCCTTCGCGATAATCTTTCTTCTCCAAGTTTAAAAAAGATATCTGCAAGTTCCGCTTCTTTATAGTGATTGATAATTTCGGCGGCTGTAAGGGTTTGGCGATTATCCATGCGCATATCAAGATCGCCAGATTCTCGAAAGCTAAAGCCTCGCTCGGCAACATCAAACTGGGTTGAACTCACTCCCAAATCGGCAAGAATGCCATCAAACTTTAAATCTGGTGAGGGTTTATATTCACAAAAGTTACCTCTCCAAAAGCTGACTCTATCTTTATAGTCTTTGAGATTTTCACTAGCCGCAGCGATCGCCATTTCATCGCGATCGATTCCCACTAAGCCCACATTCTCTGCGGCTTGCAAAATCAAGCTACTATGCCCACCACCACCCACTGTGCAATCAAGATATACGCCATCTGCAACGATTTCTAAACCTGCGATCGTGGGTTCGGCAAGGACGGGAACATGATGAAACTGAGCAGTCATACTTTTGATGTTTAGCTGAATCGAATTTTTGAGCAAATCTTTCTTGGTGGCTTGTATAGCTGCCGTCACTTATGTTATGACAAAATCAAAATCCAAGAAGAGAAAGGCGGCGCTTCGCGCCGCCTTTCTCTTCTTGGATTTTATGTCCTGATACACTTGGCGACAGCTATAGGTAGTTAAACATAAGTAAACCTAAAACCCAAGTTGCTGTTTCGACCGCTATGCAAGTGAAACAGCCATTTAGGTTTGGTTTATAGCGCTTTTCAATCAAGTGAGCTACAGAGTTGTGTTTCTGCTTTCGGCGGGGATACAACCTATTGGTATATGCTCTGAGATACTTAAATTGCTATTAATTAAAGTACCTGTGGCTGCGACTCCGCTCAGCCAACGTTAGCTAAGCGAAGTCGAAGCTAGATAACTTTGGTGTGACATTTTTTATCTGCAAGAACCTTATCTACTGTACTTTCAAAAGCAGCTACTAAATTTAGCATAGCTGATAACAATAACATCCTTACAATAGCAACGATCGCATCGACATCACAGGCAAAATCGGATTTCGCTAAAAAAATATAGATGCCGCTATTCTTTTCAGTCTAAATAGTGTAAGGTGGCGCTTCGCGCCGCCTTACACTATTTAGGTTTTGATTTTTCCTGACAGAGGTGACTATAGCTGTAAGAAACAGATTTTTTATGGTGTGGCGAATCCTTGCCACAACACAAAAAATCTATTTCTTGTTAAATCGCAAGTAGATGAGCGTATTAAAAACGAAAGTCAGAGATTGCGCCGCCCACGTAGCGGGCGAAATAATTTGTTCGGTTTTCAGTTTATTTATGCCTAGCTACTTAGGACTCTAAGCACTATAGATTTTATTCAATATTCACTAACTTATTGCGACTAGACAACCCCACCTGAATTGAAATATGAGATTTCGGTACACCAAACTTTGTCGCCAAAAGTTCTACTAACTCTGTATTTGCCTTCCCATCAATGGGTGGTGATTTCAAATACACCGTCAGACTGCCATCTTCCTCTTCGATAATGGTTTGTTTTTTAGAGTTCGGCTTAACTTTGATTGACTTTTTCATGCTTTTATAGTCATATCAAAACCCGAATAGTGTGAGGCGGCGCGAAGCGCCGCCTCACACTATTCGGGTTTTACAGCAGTTTTCGATCAAAAGAACCACAAGAAATTTTTTAAAAGCGTTGCAAAGCAACGCTTTTAAAAAATTTCTTGGTTCGGGTTTGAGCACTAAGCGCTGTATGTCCTAACAAGAGTGGCGACAGCTATAATACAGTTAAACCGCGCATACAGCACTCCTAAATCATTTGTAGATTTTTGGGTTTGTAGAAGAGAACCCAAAAGGGGTTCTCTTCTACAAACTATTTAGTATTGCTATAGCGCGGTTTAATTTATTGAATCTAAACAGTTGCGGCAGTACGTCTACGTCTACCAGTACTTGCTGTAGCTGCACCTGTAGCTGTAGTAGCAGCTGCACCATTGCCATTACTTGCAGCATTGTCCTTAGCAATCACTTTGACTGCTCCTGACTTGAGAGTCACTCCTAAAGCATTGGGTTTAGCAGCAGGTGCAGGTTCGGCTTGGGTAGAGTTTGGTGGTGTTTGCAAGAGGAAGACGATCATGGGCTTGCTTTGCATTTGCTGACGCAAGACACGGGTGAGATCACGCTCAAGCTGACCACGCAATCCGATCCAATCTACCTCTAAGGAACCAACGTTACGGGCAAAGTTACCCCAGCAATTTGCCAAGGAATTGTCGATCGCCTTAGCAATCGCTGCAATAATTTGTGAACGTTCCATCGGCAAGACTACGCCACTGAGTTGAATATCGGGAGTAGTGGAGAGCTTACCATCGAGACCAACGGATACTGCAATTGTAAAGATGCCATCCCCTGCAATTTGTTGGCGATCGCGCAAGACATCACCCTTAACCATGCCGTCACGAGAGGAATCAACTAACTCCACTCCAGAAGGAACCTTGTCTACAATTTTCATGTAATCTTGACAGACTTCTACTACATCACCATTTTCCGCAATGACAATGTTCTCAGCAGGTACACCCATGTTCTCAGCCATCTTTGCGTGTTGCTTCAGCATTCTCAGTTCACCGTGGGCAGGGAAGAAGAACTTCGGACGTACTAGCGCCAACATCATCTTGTGTTCTTCTTGAGAACCATGTCCTGAAACGTGAATACCTTTGTCCTTGCCATAGATAACATTTGCGCCTAGGGCAATTAACTTGTCAATGGTACGCACAACAGGAATCGTATTTCCGGGAATCGGATTTGCGGAGAAAATGACCGTATCACCTTGGCGCACTTCTAGCTGCTTATGGCTGCAATTTGCCATGCGGGTTAGAGCTGACATTGGCTCACCTTGAGAACCTGTGGTCAAAATCAGAATTTGATCATCGCGATAGTGACGGAGGTTTTGCAATGGTTGGAAGAGGTCATCGCGGCACTTGATGTAACCCAAGTTTCTTGCATGGGCAATTACGTTGAGCATCGATCGCCCGACTACGCCAACGACACGACCTTGCTTATCGGCAATATCCAAAATCATATTTACGCGATGCACGGATGATGCGAAGGTGGTGATGATCACGCGACCAGTTGCTGAGCGAATATATCTTTCAAGATTTGGATATACAGCCCGCTCCGAAGGTGTAATACCAGGAATCTCCGCGTTAGTAGAATCACTAATCAAAGCCAATACACCTTTTTCGCCATGTTCAGCGAGGCGATGTAGATCAAAGAATTCACCATCAACAGGGGTATGGTCAATTTTGAAATCACCCGAATGGATGACTACGCCCGCAGGAGTATTAATAGCGATCGAGAAACTATCAGCGATCGAGTGAGTATTACGAATGAATTCCACAAAGAAGTTTGTGCCTACACGTACCACGTCACGGGGCATGACTCGACGGAGTTCAGTACGATTTAAGACACCTGCTTCGCGAAGTTTGTCTTCGAGCAAAGCCATAGCTAAGCGAGGTCCATAAATTACAGGAATTTCAAACTGCTTTAAGTGGAAAGAAATCGCACCAATGTGATCTTCATGCCCGTGGGTGACGATCATGCCTTTGATCTTATGTTTGTTGTCTCGTAGGTATGTCATATCAGGCAATACTACGTTGACCCCCGGCATCATATTGTCAGGGAAGGACAAGCCGCCATCGAGGAGCATGATTTCATCGTTGTATTCAAACACCCATGTATTTTTACCGATTTCATGGAGTCCACCGAGGGCAATAATTTTGAGAGCAGGAGCTTTAGATGTAGTCATAGGTTATCTCTATAGTTTGAAGGAAAAAGTAAAAGGGAAAAATTGAATGTTGAAATTAATTCAATTGAATGGGTTATGGAAAAATCTGTAGTTATCAGTACTTAGATAGAATGACTAAAAAGGTGTGATTCCCCCACAAGTTCATTCTTATCACTAGTAATCAAACTCTATGTCTCTGGATTGAAATTGCTAAGCCGTCACTAGGCAAGGATTCCCACTTCTGTTAGGACAACTTTGAGTTTTGCTTCGAGTTCAGCATTACCCATAACTAGAGGCGATCGCACTACGCCTGTATCTAATCCCACCAAGCGCAAAGCTAACTTGAGAGGAATTGGATTGGTGGTTAAGAATAAAGCTTTAAAGAGAGGGAAAAGCTGAAGATGAATTTGCAATGCTTCTGACAATTTGCCTGAGGCAAAAGATTGCATCATTGCTTGTAGTTGATTGCCAACTAAATGGGAAGCAACACTAACAACTCCCTTTGCACCCACTGCCATTAAGGGCAATGTCAGAGAGTCATCCCCTGAGTAGATCGCAAATTCGGCAGGTGTAAGCGCACGAATTAGACTAGCTTGATCTAAATCACCTGTTGCTTCTTTAATCCCGATAATACTCGGAATTTCCGCTAATCTTGCCACTGTTTCAGGTTCTAGTTTACAACCTGTACGTCCGGGCACATTATAAAGAAGAATAGGTAGTTCGGGAGCCGCCTCTGCGATCGCACGGAAATGTTGGTACAGTCCCTCCTGTGGAGGCTTGTTGTAATACGGTGTTACTTGCAGTGTACCATCTAATCCAAGATGTGCAGCTTTTTGGGTTGCAGATATAGCCTCAGAAGTAGAATTTGATCCCGTGCCAGCCATGATTTTGGCTTTACCAGCGATCGCTTGCTGGATTACCGTAAACAACTGATATTCTTCGTCCCAACTTAGGGTAGGCGATTCGCCTGTCGTACCGCACACGACAATCGTATCAGTGCCTGTTTCCACAAGATGATGGGCGAGCTTTTCGGCTTGGGCATAATCGACATTCCCTTCTTTATCAAAGGGCGTAATCATTGCTGTTAGTAAACGTCCGAAATCGATTTCACTCATAGATACTCATAAATAGAAGCTTTTTGAAAGCAATTATGGCTTTCAACTTATAGGAGAGATTTAGCAATTAGTAGTTCAGCGATCTGGACTGCATTTAGCGCTGCCCCCTTACGGATTTGATCTCCACATAGCCATAATTCCAGTGCATTGGGATGAGAGATATCTTGGCGAATTCTACCTACGAGAACATCATCTTTACCGCTTGCCTCGATGGGCATAGGGAAATAATTTTTACTGAAATCCTCAACTAATTGTACCCCAGGTGACGATCTAAGAATTTCTCTAGCTTTGTCAGTACTAAAAGGTTGAGCAAATTCTAGGTTAATCGCTTCAGAATGTGCTCGCAATACGGGAACCCGTACACAGGTCGCTGTGATCCGAATTTCTGGATCATCAAAAATCTTGCGAGTTTCATTGACCATTTTCATCTCTTCTTCACAGTAGGAATTATCCGTCATTGGCGAATTGTGTGGGAACAGATTAAATGCAAGCGGATAGGGTAAAACTTCAGCGATCGCTGGCTCACCATTGAGAATTGCCTGTGATTGCAGCTTTACTTCTTCCATAGCACGTGCACCTGCGCCACTTGCTGATTGATAGGTAGCCGCCACAATGCGCTGGATGGGTTGTACTTGATGGAGAGGATAAATCGCAACACTCAACAAAATTGTTGTGCAGTTAGGATTAGCAATGATTCCTTTATGATTTGCGGCAGCTTCAGGATTGACTTCAGGAACGAGCAAGGGCACTTCAGGATTCATCCGAAATGCGCTGGAGTTATCAATGGATACGGCTCCTGCTTTAGTGGCGATCGGTAGCCACTTTTTGGAGATGCTGCCACCTGCTGAAGCCAACACAATATCGACATCATCAAAGGATGATTCGGTAACAGCCTCAATGATTAAATCTTCACCTGCAAACTTAACCGACTTACCAGCCGATCGCTCTGAGGCAAGAACCTTTAACTTGCCTAGAGGAAAATTTCTTTCTTCTAGTAAAGCTAGAAGTTCTGTGCCAACTGCGCCTGTTGCTCCGAGAATGGCAACGTTATATTTCCTACTCAATGAACCTCCAAAATAAAAACATCAAATATAGGGTGGGAAACTTGTGTATAGCCAGTAAGCGCCAATAAACAATGACGTATGTGTAGCTTTGTCATTAGTGGCGGTCAAATGGCAGTTACTAATTTATGGATTATAAACTATGACTTATTTAAGCATCATCTCAGCGATTAGAAGTGAATAACTATAAGTCTGTCTAGCTTAACCACATATTAACAAACTTTATTCACAAACTTGTGTGATATTGCTAATTTTTGGGCTGACTTTGGGACTACGGACCTGTAAAAATTGCGTCTTCTACATCTTGGCGGCTCAGGGAATAGGGAAAAGCCCTTTGGATTTCCTTACCACCATAGGCATCTTGAATATATCGTACCCTGATATCTTCAACATCCATGATAATTTCAGCTTGCCATGAAGGACGGGTGACGCGCCAAACATTGGGATTTGACTGATCCTGATAACAACCTTGCTCATCTAACCATGCTTCGAGTGCTGGCAAAGGGTGATTGTAAAGCGGGGTAGTTGGTGATGGAAGCGCCATAGGTGACGATTTACGATTAAGGAAATTATTTATGATGGTTAACGAAAAACAATTGATAAAGGTGTGATCGCTTCTGGTAAGAGCTGATCGCCACGCAGCCAAGCAACTAATATCGCTAAAACTAAACAGGCAACTAGCGTAGCACCAATTAACAAGAGTGAAAATAGTTCGCCCCCAGATAAGGGACGTTCTGTGGGTAATCCATCATCGTCAATTGTCTGGAGATTGCTTGGTGCTTGATTTTGCAATTTTATACCATTATTTGAATTTGTATATTGAAAACGCGAAAATTGGATGAGGCGATCATAGGCACTACGGCGATCAGCATTACTAAGAGTTGCGTAAGCCTCATTAATTTTTCGGAAATTCTCGACCGCTACCTCTTTAGATAATTGGGTTGTGTCAGGATGATAAAGCTTGCTGAGGTCACGATAGGCTCGGCGAATTTCAATTTCACTTGCCCAAGGGCTAACCCCTAACAGGGCATAGTAGGTTTTGTCTACCTTGGCAGCAAACTGAGGATTCTTTGGCAATTCATTACTGCCATTTGCGGTTTGGTTAAATGGTGGCTTAGAGTTAGACATGGACTTCCCAAATTTGCATAACGATTTTGTTGCTGGCACATTTGATGGGAGTATGCTGAAAGTGCAAGTTATTAATGAATATGAGACCTAATCTCCTAATCTTAAGTATCATATTGCCTAACTTTGTGTAAATTGCCCCTGTCCACTTTTTTATTTGTGCCATTTCCATGCCTTCTTGGACTCGCATTATTAGTGCTTTATTAGTCGTTCCACTTGCATTAGGCGCGATCGCGCTAGGTGGTTGGGCGTTCACAGCAGCTTTTGCGCTGTTGGTGGTTTTGGGTCAGATGGAATATTTCGCACTAGTAAGAGCTAAAGAGATTGTTCCTGCTAGCAAAATTACGATTTTTGTCAGCTTGGTGTTGCTGATTGCATCGCAATTACAGGTTGGGCTAGCGGATGCAATGATCCCGATTGCAGGCACGTTTATTTGCTTTTATCTCCTCTTTCAGTCTCGCATTGCCACTATTGCTGACATTGCTGCCTCGATTTTAGGCTTATTTTATGTTGGGTACTTGCCTAGCTTCTGGATTCGGATCAGGGGCATTGATGATGGCGTACTGTTTCAAGTAAGCGATCGCCTACAGCAGTTTGATATTTTCAATTATTTACGCAATATCGAGTTTTTAAGCTGGTTACGAATTACGTTTCCCGTCACCAATGGCAGTATTTATGTCCTCATGGGCTTTTGCTGTATTTGGGCTTCAGATGTTGGGGCTTATATCTTTGGTAAGATCTGGGGACGGACTCGCCTCTCTGAGATTAGTCCGAAGAAAACCGTCGAAGGTGCGATCGCTGGTTTGTTATGTTGCTGTGCCACGGCGATTATTTGGGCTTTTAGTGTAGGGTGGCACAACTGGGTGCTATCTGGCTTGATTTTAGGGCTACTAATTGGAATTGCAGGTTTGTTGGGTGATTTAACTGAATCAATGATGAAACGCGATGCTGGTGTCAAGGATTCTGGACAAATTATGCCTGGACATGGTGGCATTCTTGATCGGGCTGATAGCTATATGTTTACTGCACCTTTGGTGTATTACTTCTTCACTTTAATTTTGCCTATTGTTAGCTAACAATCAAAAAGGCTTGCTTCGCAAGCCTTTTTAATCAAAACCGAGAATGACGGCGCTTCGCGCCGCCATTGCTTTAGCTATTTACTTTGATGGTCAGGCGCATTGTGCCTTGAGCAGATGATGGTAGAACTACATTTTGTAGCCATCGCTTGAGCAGTTCCATAAGATTTTTATCCTTTAAGGTGGAAGCCGCATCATCAAGAAGGAATCTGGTCAATCTACCATTTTGAATTGGCATCTCTAGTACGACAACTCCATTAAAACCAGCAGGAACTTGGATCGTTCTCAAATGCTGCTCGATTATCTGTTGTGCAGATGAATCATCTAGACCAGTTAAGCCTGTAACACTAACTACTTGAACCTGAGAACTAGCCTTTGCTGTTACATTGGCATTTGTATTAGGTCTCAGTCTAGTTTGCAATTTATCACTACCTGTAAAAGGTTCTGATTCTGCTGAGGTTGCATTTCCCTGTAATCTTCCAGAACTCAATGATAAAGATGCAGGAGCACTTGCGGGTGCGGAAGGTTTTGGTACGCCGCTAAAAATGCCATCATAGTTAACGCCTTGCGGAATTAAGACAGGAACTTGGACTGTAACCTTGCCACCTTCAGGATTTACGCGCACTTCTTCACTGACCGCAACAAAGGCAGTGTATTGAGATAGCAAACGATAGTTAAGTGCGGTTTGGGTGACCGCATCTACCAGCGATTTCACTTCGCCACCAAACATCTGATTCATCAGATCTTTAATGCGGGCGCGTCCCCAGAGTTGAGCAATTCCCAGATTGCTATTCCTTCCACCAAAATTAATATCTAGAGTTTGTTCGTAGCGTTCGCCACCTGCGGCGATACCTGTGATTTTGACCTTGCCATTGACGCGATCGCCTTTTTTACCAAAGAGAACTAGAGGTTGCTCGGCAAAAAGGTCAGGAGCATTGCTGGGATAGATTTCTGGGGCTGAGCCTTCACCTTCCCATTTTACTTGGATATTAGTGAGAACGGGATTGTTAATTTGACGGAAAAACTTTTCGGCAACTTCTTGAGTGGGTTCATCCTGACGCACAACCCTTGCTGTGCCACGTCCCATCTCCGCAACTCTCTCTAGCAAATAGCGATTAACCGAACTACCAACTCCAAAACTATAGAGGCGATTTCCCTGCTTCAATCTCTTTTGGACTGCGCCAATGACTTCGTTATCATTACCAATGTACCCATCGGTAATTAAGACAATACTCCGCAGCCTGCCATCACTAGGAGGTGGAAAGCTGGTAGCCACATTGATGCCATTCATTAGTTCTGTACCACCATTGGCATCAATTTGATTGATATATTTCAGTGCCTTTTGGCGATTGGCGGCAGTATTGGCTAGGGGAGAGCTAGAAAGCTGGCGGGTGGTGCTAGAGAAGTCAATAATTGTGAAGGTATCATTGGGATTTAAGCCATTGATAAAGCGAGTCATTAACTCTCTAGATTTGATAATCGGATCGCCCGATTGCGAACCCGATGTATCCATTAAAAAAACAACATCCTTCGGCACGATTTGATCGGCGCGATAGGTGATCGCTGGAATTAGGTAAGTCGCAAAGTGTCCGCCTTGGTCAGTATTCGTAGTGAGAACTGTGGGTGTTGTGCGATCGCTACTGACTTTGTAGCGCACAATCAAATCCTTATTGGGAATATTATCGCCATTAGCAAGTTTCAATTCTACGGTTTCGCCATTGTTTTTCACATCCAGACGATGGGAAGTGGAATAGAGATTGCGAATGGGAACACCCGCATCAATTTGAAGACTGACGCTAATATCATTGCCCGATCGCATTTCAGGACGGAGTACAGGCGGCGTAATTCTTGAAGCGTCGGGAACTTGATTAGTATTGCCTTTAGGGTCGATCGCCTGTCCGGGAATGTAGCGAGGACCCACGACCATCGGGAATACAAATTCATAATCGCCCTTCTCAAATTTCAGGCTCTCGGTATAGCGAATCGTCACCTTGATTTGTTCCCCTGGTTTAATATTCGCAAGGGATTGCGTGAAAATATTATCGCGTTCCTGTTCTAGCAAACCTGCGGTGCGTCCCTCTTGACGGGCACGTTCATAGATTTCTTTGGCTTCCTCACGCTTTTTGATATCTCCCTTAATCACGTGATCGCCAATTTTAATTTCCATATCATCGACAGCCGCTTGATCGGGCAGGGGAAATACATAGATCGCTTCTAGGGGCTTATCATAGGGGTTTTGGAAGGTCTGGGTAACTTCCACTCGCGAGATATTCCCTGAGATTTTGCCCTTCACATCGGTATTGGTGAGGGTAAAGGGTTGCTGCTTGCGATCGCGTGTTTGCACATACAGCCCACCAACGGGGCGCTCTTTAAGATTTTGCGTAGGCTCTGAGGGGTTATTTGAGCGATCGCTAACTGGTTCAATGATTCCTGAAGTAATCATAGAGGTGGGAGTAATTAGCGGTTTACTTATGGGGTTAGACTGGGCTAATGTGCGATGGGCAACCATGCCCGCAAGGGTGATCGCAAGTGGGATAGCAATATAAAGTGGCTTAATCGATTTCATAACAATGCGCTCCTCAGCACTTACTGCTTCCTTAAATGAGGCAGTTGGTAAGCTGTTAATATTTCCTGATACTGAGTTTCCCAGCATTTACGAGGCTTGATTAATCAGTTGCATTTTTTGTAACAAAAAAGATCTCACTAGATTGCAAGATGACGCAAAGTAAAATTCATTAAGGCTTATGAAAGCGTAGATTGGATAAGAACGAAGATCGCACCCAACCTACCTCAAATCCGAATAAATTCGTTCAGTCTGCGAAAGTCTTATTTAGTGTGAAGTAAAATTTAAAAAGTCTAAATCGCTAGTTTGTCATGCCAGCAAAAGATCTATTTCACCAACTTGTTAAGACAGCCCTTGAAAAAGAAGGCTGGACAATCACGCATGATCCTTATCATATTGATTTAGGCTTTGTTGATTTGTATATTGACTTGGGTGCAGAACGGTTAATTGCCGCAATCAAAGATAATGAGAAAATTGCGATTGAAATCAAAACGTTTTTATCAGCGTCAACAATTTCTGAATTTCATACTGCCATTGGACAATTTATCAACTATCGCATTGCTCTAGAGGCAGAAGAATCAGACAGAATACTATACTTAGCGATACCATCAGAAGCTTACAAACGCTTCTTTCAATATCCTTTTATTCAAACCGTAATTCACCGTAATCAGATTCCTTTATTGGTGTATGACCCCACAAAACAGGAGATTGCAAAATGGATAAGATAAATTTGTATCGTCAATTCATCCAAGAATCACTCATCAAAAGGGCAAAACTACGCTCAATCAACGATCCAGTTCAAAGTCAACTAGCATTTGACCGCGAAGGCGATCACTATCAACTCATCAATTTAGGCTGGAAAAATAACAACACCCGTATCTACGGCTGTGCGATCCATGTTGATATTATTGGTGACAAAATATGGGTGCAACATGACGGAACTGAAGATGCGATCGCCGATGAGTTAGTGTCCAAGGGTGTTCCCAGTAAAGATATTGTGCTTGCCTACCATTCTCCATATCTCCGCCAATACACAGAATTCGCCGTAGGATAAGGATAGGCGGCACAAAATGCCGCCCTACGACAGATCGCGGCATAGTTGTTGGGGCAAATACTCAAGGACACGCTGAAATAGAGTGAAATCTCTCAGACCGTGCGACACAATTAAAGCTCCTTGAATCGTAATTATTGCATCTTCCCCCCTTTCCTTCGCCAGTTTCTCATCTAAGCCTGCATCAATGAGAACTTTAGCGATCGCCCCAATCCATCGTGAAAAAGCTGCACTAATTTGCGGGTGAAACAGGTCATCGCTTGATTTTTCGATGACCAAAACAGCTAACAGACAAGAATTCTGCCCCTGATTAAAAAAGCGATTCGACTCCTCGCACATGGACTTAAATCTGTCGATAGGGTTTTCTTTACGCTCAAGTATTTGAAAAATGCTCGTCTCTAGCCACTGATTAACATGAGAGAGCGCAGCCTCAGCCATCTCCACTTTGCCTTTAGGGAAATGATGATAGAGACTGGCTTTGCCCAAGCCCGTTTCTTGGGAAATTTTGGAAAGTGTTACTCCCTCATAACCAAACTGCCGAAACAGTTTCAGGAGAATTGGGACATAGGTTTGTTTGGACATAGGTTTATCTGAGTGGCGGCGCTTTGCGCCGCCACTCCTCTTTTTTAATTTGTGGCAGATGTATTTACCCATTGACAATTATACCGAACGAACAGTACAGTATCAACATACCGAACGAACGGTACAAAACATCAAGGAAAAATCAATGATTAAGCTCCACGGTCACGAAATCTCTGGCAATAGTTACAAAGGACGTTTGATGTTGTCGCTACTCAATCTGGATTACGAATGGGTTAGGGTTGACCTGATGAAAGGCGAACATAAAACGCCAGAATATTTGGCAAAGAATCCCTTTGGTCAAGTGCCTTTGCTGATTGATGCCGAAACCACAATTGCTGATGCACAGGCGATCTTGGTTTATTTAGCGAGAACGTATGGCGGCGAGCAATGGCTACCCACCGATGCTTTAGCAATGGCGCAGGTGATTCGCTGGTTGTCTACGGCTGCGGGTGAAGTTCGCCAAGGTCCAGAGCAAGCCCGACTCTTCTATTTATTCGGAGCAGGAACAAAGATTAATATCGATCGCGCCACAGAGAAATCGCATTTCATTCTCAAACAACTTGATCAGCATTTGAGTACCAGAAATTGGCTAGAGTGCGATCGCCCGACAATCGCTGATGTCGCCATCTATCCCTATATTTCCCTAGCCCATGATGGCAAAATTGAACTCGATGCCTATACCCATGTTTTGAATTGGATGGAACGCTTTCAAAAGCTTGCGGGTTATGTCCCCATGCTAGGAGCCTAAAGCGATGCCCCGACAATTCGGCACGATCGCCTTTACTCCAGCCGTCAAAGCCATACAAGAAAAAATGGGTTCCCGTGAGAACTACGAGCGCTTTGTTGCAAATGGAGCCGACAATAATACGGTTACTCCTGAAGTTGCTCAGTTCATTATGAGTATGGAAGGCTTTTATTTGGGAACTGTGACATCAAATAACTATCCCTATATTCAATTTCGTGGTGGTAAGGCAGGATTTTTAAAGATTCTCGATGAGAAGACCTTGGGCTTTGCCGATTATCGCGGCAACGTGCAGTATATCTCAGTCGGAAATCTCTCTGAAAATGATAAGGCTTTTCTATTTTTAATGGATTATCGGAATCGTCGCCGCCTCAAAATCCTCGGTCGGGCAAGGGTTGTTGAAGATGATCCTACCATCCTTGCTCAGGTGCAAGATCCAGACTATGCCGCCAAGGTAGAACGAGCGATCGTCTTTACCATCGAAGGCTATGATTGGAACTGTCCACAGCATATTCCCGTGCGCTATTCGCAAGCGGAAGTGGAAGCAATGCAGGCTAGAATTACTGAACTAGAGCAACTTTTAGCAGAGGCTAAAAACGCATAATTTATGAAACTCCATGCAGACTTGAGCCAGAGGGTTGTGATTGAGAGTGAAGCCCTCGATTGGGTGGATTCGCCGATGATTGGCGTGCAGCGCCGAATGCTCGAACGCGATGGCGAAGAAGTGGCAAGGGCGACTTCAATTGTCCGCTATGCTCCTAACAGTCATTTCTCGGCACATACCCACGGCGGCGGCGAAGAGTTTTTGGTCTTAGATGGCATTTTCTCCGATGAATATGGTGACTATCCTGCGGGAACCTATATTCGCAATCCTGTAGGTTCGACCCATACGCCTTTTAGCAAAGATGGTTGCACGATTTTAGTTAAGCTCTGGCAAATGCATCCCGATGACCAACAACGGGTCGCGATCGCCACCAAGGAAACGTCTTGGGCGAATGGCTTGGTCAAAGGCTTGCAAGTTATGCCTCTGCATAGCTATGGAACCGAGAATGTTGCCCTAGTCAAATGGGATGCTGGCACATATTTTCAGCCGCATTTGCATTTAGGCGGCGAAGAAATCTTCGTGGTTGATGGAGTCTTTGAGGATGAGTTTGGTGCTTATCCCAAGGGGACGTGGCTCAGGAATCCTAGTGGTAGTCGGCATACACCGTTTAGCAAGTCAGGCTGTCTAATTTATGTCAAGGTTGGACATCTAACACTCATCTAGTTTGGGAACCTAATACTACTTAACAGCAATTCACCTTTGAATTGGCAGTTTTTGACTTCATCTAATTTATTCAACCCCAAAACTATGAAAGTTGATGTATATAAGCTTCCTCAAAATAGTCCAGATGATCTTACTGCACTCAAAGCTGCGATCGCATCTGGCGAAATCAATCCTCAAGAGATTGTGGCAATTTTGGGTAAGACTGAAGGAAATGGCTGTGTTAACGACTTTACGCGCGGCTTTGCCGTTCAAACCTTAAAAAATTATCTCGCTAATTTTGTGGGAGAAAAAAAATCTGAGTCCATCGTCTATGTGATGTCTGGAGGAACTGAAGGAGTCTTAAGCCCCCACTTAACAATTTTCACGAGTCAGCCTTCTCAACCAAATACGCCAACAAGGATGGCTTTGACTTTGGGCGTGATTCATACTCGTAATTTTACTTCTGCGGAAATCGGCTCTTTAACGATGGTAAAGGAAGTGGCTCTAGCTGTTAATGAGGCGATCGCATCCGCAGGAATGGCTAAAGCTGATGTGCATTTTGTGCAGATTAAATGTCCATTAATCACCAGTCGCGATCGCCTGCTCGAAAATTCTCAATCTATGGATAAATCTGTAAGTAGCTATCAGTCAATGGGTTACTCACGGGGAGCCTCAGCACTAGGAGTTGCTGTAGCTTTAGATGAAGTTCAATTGGCTGATCTCAGTTCAGATGATATCTGTCAAAATTATGCTTTATATTCCTCTGTGGCTTCCACTTCTGCAGGGGTAGAGCTACGCAATTGTGAGATTTTAGTATTGGGTAATGCACCAACATCAACTAGTAATTTTGTCATTGCTCATAGCGTAATGCAACATGCCCTAGACGCTCAATCTGTAATTAAGGCAATCGCTTCAACAGGTCAAACCAGCGCTCGGATTGTAAATATATTTGCCAAAGCTGAAGCCGATCCATCGGGAGAAATTTTGGGAAGGAGACATACGATGATGGATGATTCGGATATTAACCATACAAGAATGGCTAGAGCTGTAGTTGCAGCAGTAGTAGCATCGATTGTCCAAGATCCAATGGTCTATGTATCGGGTGGGAGTGAACATCAGGGTCCATCAGGTGGTGGACCTGTTGCGGTGATCGCCCGTATAGACTAATCTCTATTTTCAAAATGGTAATGTCACTTTGAAAATACCAAAAACTTTAAAGACTGTTTGAGAAGTTCCTATTTAGCAAAAATTTCTGCTTTTATTCCTCCTCATTCATTACCAAACTAGCGCTTAAACACAAATCATATACTTTAAACTATGGAAACTAAACCACCACTCCCACCATTTACCCTAGAAACTGCTAAAGTTAAAATCCAAGCTGCCGAAGATGCTTGGAATACGCGCAATCCCGATCGCGTAGCTCTTGCCTATACCGAAGATTCCGAATGGCGCAATCGCAATGAATTTTTGAAGGGACGCGATGAGATTAGGGAATTTCTCAAGCGCAAATGGGCAAAAGAATTAGATTATCGCCTGCGAAAAGAACTCTGGTGCTTTATGGATAATCGGATTGCGGTGCGTTTTGAGTATGAATACCATGATCAAGATGGCAATTGGTATCGTGCCTATGGTAATGAAAACTGGGAGTTTGCCGAAAATGGCTTGATGATGCGGCGCTACGCCAGTATTAATGACCTTGCCATTCAAGAAAGCGATCGCAAATTTCGCTGGGAACGCAGCTAAAGATTTTGCGATTTAATAAAGCACCAAGTTTTTAGTGGCGTGGCTTCGCCACGCCACTAAAAACTTGGTTTCTTATTTTTCTGCATGTCCATAACAAAAAAGGACTGCGATCGCAGTCCTTTTTTGTTATGAACTTTGGTACGGAGAGAGGGAGATTCGAACTCCCGTTAGGTGTGACCCTAAATCTGATTTCGAGTCAGACGCATTCAACCACTCTGCCATCTCTCCAAATACGCTATTTTACTGTCTCTGATGAGCAAAGCAGTTGACACTATATCACAGTATGTGTACTTTGGAAATCCCCATATCTGGGTTTTACAGCAATTAGTGAAGTATTTGTTTGCTTATTTATTAGCCTTCAATGGTGAAAAAAACTCTATACCTCACCTGCTTGAACAGTGCATTACTATAGCAATTCAAGTTTTGGTTAGGAAATACAACCCAAAAGATGAGTGGCGGCGCTTCGCGCCGCCACTCATCTTTTGGGTTTTGAAATGACCTAAACTGTAGTGCTAATCTCGATTAGAGGTGTTAATACTCCATTTTGGATTTGTCCATTCGTGCTGAGTTCGCTATGGCACAGATATAGGCGATCGCCTGCACGATCTAGTAGATCCTTGAGTAATCTCTGTAAACGTTGCATATCTGCTTGATTTTGATGTTCGACTGTCCATTTTTCTCCTGTCCAACCCTTGAGAAATAGTGGTGCGCCGAAGAGAGAAGCGGCTCCACCCTGTAACCACAAGTCAGAACTCGCATCAAGCCAAAATTGCCAACGATGCGAAAGTCTCGCCATACGGTACTGGAAGATCGTCGCAAGCACAACACTATCTTCAGGGGGATTGGGCGCATAGGGATTCGCGGTGACAGTACCTTGGCGAATTAACTGAATAAAATTTTCGAGAATTAATGGATCTTCTTGATCAAGACGATATCCTAGTTGCCAGTAGTATTGAGCAGTTTCGATGAGGGATTGTAATGTCGCAGTATGCTCATAGCTGAGTTTACGGGGCTTGAGAAAAGATTGAATGGCTCGATCAATGAATAGCAGTGGTGCATCCTTAGGAGATTGTTGTTCTATCCATTGCCGCAACTTTTCATAGGCTTGGGTCGCTTCATAACCGAGGCGATTCCATTGATTATAGGTTTCGGCAGCAAGTAGATGGGGAGTCTCAGGATGTGGCGCAAAACAATAGTCAGCAATCATGCCTGCGCGAGCAGGATCGATCGCATCCGTGAGTACAACCAACATCTCCGCAATGTGATCACGGCTGACGAGTTTACCGAGATTGGGATAAACCAATGTAATTAAAGTTAGTAGCGATCGCACCTGCGCTGAATAGGATAGTGGACGCTGCTCATTAAGGGGCAGAATATTAATCTCTTTTTTACGGAGAATTTCGGCGATCGCATACTTAGCGATGTTGTCTAGACCGGGGGCAATAATCGCAATATCACTAGCTTTAACCTCACCAGAGGCGATCGCCTCAGCAATGGTTTCAGCAACATTGCGGAATAATTTGGCACGGGAGACAGACTCAATTGAATGAACCATGTCATAGGGTTCGATAAATTGCAAAATTGGTTCATTGACAATGGTTAAGACTGACTCGGAGATTTCTGCTCCTAGGGTGTCTTGAGCAGGGGAAGGTTTGACAACTTCACATTCGGATTTGATGTCTTGCCAATATTCAGGATCGGCTCCTAGTCCTAACCTCGCAGACCCATGAGGATTAAAGGTAAAAATTCCTTGTGCCTTGTGTTTGAGTAGAAACTTACATAAATCACAGGCGATCGCAGGCATCTCATCAGCGCGATCAATCATCACATAGGTGAATCTCTGCTTGAGTTGACTTTGATATTGAGGATTAGGCAATAAGTGATGGACAAATAAGTCGGTGATGATTCCATAGGTTAATAAACCACGTTCCCAACAATATCCTCGCCATTCTTGCAGGGCTTCACCGATTTCCTGCCACTGTTCTAATATTTCCGTTTCGTCATTAACTTTCTCTGAAGTTTCGAGTAAATTCGTCTCAATACCTGCATTCAAAATCTTTGGGATTTCACGGAGATCATGACCACCATAGGCTGCCAAGAGGAATAAATCGAGTAATCTTCGCACAAGGTGATCGCGTCCTATTCCCTCCATTTGCAAAGTTCCCATTTCTAAGCGATCTTTCCAAACTTGCGCGGCTAATTCCTGTTCATTCTCTACCCTTAGCAATAGCGGAAACTGCGCTTTGAAATTGAGCTTCTTCACTAATAATGTCCAAAATAGCCGAACTTCATCCCGAAAGAAACTGAGAGGTGTCGCGGCAGTAACGGGATATTGTCCATGAGTTGCGCGAATGAGGCGATCGCTTAAATTTTGTCTTTGTTGGGAATCAACTGCTAAAACTAAGACTTTTTGAGAAGCAGCTTGAGGATTAGCCTGTTGAGCAAAGTCTGTTTCTGCCCAAACACAAAACTGCTGAATCATGTATTCAGTTTTGCCACTACGACTACCACCTTCAATCCACAAATTAGTCATGATCCTTTTTAGAATAGAATTGTGCGAAGCACAACCCTATTTTAAGCGTTTTTATGTGGCGATCGCATTTAGCTCGAAGTTTACATCAACACCGCAATCAGCCTGAGGCTAAGTTTTTGCAACTGGCAACGGTGGGGCTAGATCAGCGTCCACGCAACCGCACCGTTGTATTTCGTGGGTTTCTCGAAAATGGCGATCATCTTCAAACTCCTTTGCAGGATTGTCTTAAATTTGTCACGGATCTGCGTAGTCAAAAACCTGCTCAAATTGCCGCTAATCCTTGGGCGGAGGCAAGTTGGTATTTTACAAAAACGCGATCGCAATTTCGGATTTTAGGAAAATTGCAATTAATTGATCACAAATGTCCCAATCAAGAACTCCAAGTGGCTCGGATTGAGACATGGCAAGCCCTATCTGACCCCGCGAGAATTCAATTCTCTTGGCCGCATCCTAGAGAATCACGGATTCATTTCCCGAAAACTGAACCACCCGATGCGGAACTGCCCCTCGATTCTTTTTGTTTGTTGTTACTAGAATCGATAGAAGTTGATCGTTTAGAATTACGCGGTAATCCCCAAAATCGCTGGATCTATTTACGCGATGACCAAGGCAATTGGACAGAAAAAGAAGTTAATCCTTGATAGTATAGCTGCCGCCAAGTGTATCAGGACATAAAACCCAAGAATAGGAAGGCGGCGCTTCGCGCCGCCTTCCTATTCTTGGGTTTTGCTTTTGTCCTAACACAAGTGACCGCAGCTATAAGTGGCTGCACGAACTGCAGCTACTTACTAAAAATCACCATAGTCAACCTGCAAGCAAGTTAAGCCCAAATCTCGCCAAACTCTCACCACTTGGTCGCGATCATCTAGGACAAAAGCGACATTGTATTTATCCAAAATAAATTCATCATAGATTTCCTTCTTGACGATGCTATCCTTTCGCAAATCGCCAGCCTTTCGCATATATATGCCATCAAAAGAGATATTGTGCTTTTCCAGCCATGCCAAGGTTTGGGGCTTAAATTTATCCTCTCGACCTGATACAAATAAAATTGATTTACCTGATGTTGCGAGAATAGAACGCACTGGTTCATTGACAATATCTCGCTCACAGTTCGCCGCATCATAGGGACTGCGATCGCCAATCAAAGCGAGAGTCCCATCTAAATCACAAATAATTGCTTCGGATAGCTCAGGATTGTAAATTGGCTTTGGCGCTCGTGGTGGGGCGATGAATTGGTTATACATATCACGAATTACCTTCTCGCCAACTGAGTTCATCCTCTTTAAATCTCGCTCAATGCAAGTTTCTAGTGGTACATGGCGAAAGTCCACGATTTCCAAAACGCCTAAACCCTTAATTAATTCACGAATTCTGGCTTCATGTTTAGGAGCAAGATGCGTATTATCGACAATGACATGTTTACCATTCTCTAGAGCCGCTTTAATAATTGAGTCTTGGATATCTAGCACAAACTTCTCATTCCCTTTAGAGAAATAGGAGTTGTCTAGCATCGCTCTCAATTCATCCTTATTGACTCTCTTAATACTATTAGGAGATTTATTAACTTTTTCCTTTGCCCATGTGGATTTGCCCGAAGCGGGAAGCCCAATTGTAAAATAGACTGTCAGCATATTAAGTTTCCTCTAGTTATCTTGATTAAACGCCAGTTTGCCGCGCGAAGCGCGGCAAACTGGCATTTAATTATCATCATCCATAAAAGGCTTCTCATGGGCAGGTTTGATCGTTCGCCAAATGTAGTCACTATAATCTTTGCCATCGAGCATTGAGAACAAAATTGTATGATTTTGACAGGTTAAGATATGTTTCGCCATTTCTTTGCGATCGCGGCGATCTACGACTGCTACAATCCTCTCGAAATCTGCTTTAGCTTGATCTTCAATCTGTTGATATTGACTTAAGAGCGTAGCTTTCGTTTCCTTGACCCAGTCATAAAATTCGTCAGGAACATGTTCTAAAATATCTTCAAATGGCATTTGATCGCGCAACATTTCCCAAATCACCTTACTAGTTACCTGTGTAAGTACACGATGTAACTTCACATAGTCTGCAAATTTAAACTTCAAACGTAATCCACCATCAAAGCGAATCACAAAGCCTTCTTGATTTTGTTCATTGAGCTTAGCGATCGCCTCTAAGTCTTTTAACCCATCATATTTTTTGGCGATGGGGAAACCTAAATGACTGAATTCCTCAATAGAATATTCACGTCCTGAAGCAGTTTCGATGACTGCTAACAGCACTAAAGCTTCATAGTCACCATAATTGACCACAATCCGATTAGCAGGATAGATAATCTCAAATAAATAGGTAAGCGATCGATCTAATAAGGGAATTGCATTTGCATAAAGAGAATAGAAAATTTGATTAGCTTTAACGGCTTGATCGGAATTAAAACTACCTCTAGAGGCGATATAGGGCTTATCTTGATACCAATAGAGAATTCCTAATGATCCATCTAATTTCTCATAGACATCAAATGGTTCTGATGGCAAAGATTCTTGATGTTCTTGCAAATTAAAAAACTTAATTAAAGGTCGAGACGCGATCGCGCCATGACGATCTAAAATCAAGCCCCGACATTGCATGGTTTCAGGTGTCCATAGGCGATCGTACTGAGCCTTGGCAGTGTAGTTATAGATAAACAGTTCACCACTAGAATGAGGACGCTTGGTGATATATCCTTCTGTAATTAATTGATCAATTCTCTCCAAGTTAATTTCACTCATTCTCTTTCCTACAACTCACTCATTCCTTATTAAGTAACTAGGCATAAATAAACTAAAACCGAAAAGATTGTTCCGACCGCGTAGCGATCGGAACAATCTCTAGTTTTAGGTTTTAATATGCTCATCTACTTAGAGTTTCTCAACCTATTGAAATACGAGTTTGTTTCGCCTCTGTACTTCGTTTGCTTGAAGATCAATATATAGCGATAGTATAACAATCCGCATATCCGTTTATAGATTTTAAGTGTCACAAAAGTCTTAAATAATTTTTAGATTTTCTCGTTTGTGGAAGTGCACCCCAAGGGGTGCGCTTCCACAAAACATTTAGGTTTGCTATATAATCTAAGGCAAACACACTAAACTGAGGGAAATTTAGAATTATGACTTTGGCAGAAGCATCAAAACCTCTAAGAGTTCTCATTGTTGAAGATGATCCACTAATCCAACTCGGTTTAGAGCAAGCCCTCTCTCAACAACCTAATGTGACGGTAGTTGGTATCGCTGAGGATGGCTATATCGGCGTAAAAATGGCACAGGAATCAATTCCTGACATCATTGTGATGGATATTGGTTTACCAAGACTGGATGGAATCTCAGCAACTCAGAAAATTAAAACGAGCTTACCTAATGTTCACATTGTGATGCTTAGCTCTCATACGGATGATACGGAAATCATCGCTGCGCTCTCCAGTGGGGCTGATGCCTACTGCGTCAAGGGAACAAGCACTGAAAGCCTACTAGCGGCTTTTGTAGCAGCTAAAGATGGTGCAACCTACCTTGATCCTCAAATTGCACGTAAAGTAATGGATCACCTCAAGCCACCCATCCCAACTGAAAATACTTCACATTTATCTCAAAGGGAATTAGAAGTACTGAAATTAATTGTTGATGGCAAAAGTAATCCTGAAATTGCCAAACTGCTTTATCTTAGCCCTAACACGATCAAAACCCATGTCCGTGGCATTATGAACAAATTATCGGTGGACGATCGCGTACAAGCAGCGGTGATTGCTTTGCGATCGGGATTGGTCAACTGATGTAAATTCTTGCTCATGTACCTGTTGATAACGTTTTGGGATGTTAGGTTTTGTAATGACAATTGCTACCGAGATATATAATAGGCAGTAAATTAAGCTGATAAACACTGTGGCGCACACCTTTTTAGTTCAACCGGGTAAATGGACTCTCGAAGGCAACTGGATAGAGCGAGACTCAATGCCTATTGAAGTTAAGGGTAGAACTTTAGTGGGTTGGTCTAAGGATAATTACTGGTTTACGATGGTTACGAAATTGACCTTTCCCAACAGCGCTCGCGACGAGTTAACCATGGCGTATAAAGGCAGAATTGACTCCGATGAGCGTCGATTTACTTATGTAGTGGATGATAGTTCTCTGGGAAAAGTAGAAGGTGAGGGCATAATTGGTCCCGATTCAATTATTCAGCGTTATTGGGTCATGGGTGATAAAAGGATGCGAACAGGTTTCCAAACTATGTATCGTCGCGAGAATAACATCTATTCCTTGGCAGGTGGCATCATTGCAGGACAAAATTTAGAAAGCACTATCGAAGCAATCTTGACCCGTCATCCTGACTCTTAATAAAAAAGTGTAGTCCTAAAAAACCAAGTATTTATTGTAGTGATGATGTGCGGCGCTTTGCACCGCACATCATCACTACCTAAAAAAGCAGTCCTAGGACTGCTTTTTTGTTGTTTTTAACTAGCGTGAGCTGACATTTTTCAGTTCGCTTGAAAGGATATCAAGCGCTTTAGCAAATTGCGGGTCAGCGACTGTACCAACGAGATCTCGATTCTTGTTCAGTTTTTCTAGATCTTCTTTAGTCAACTCAACCACCCGATCAGGCACAATACCCATGTGGTTGATATCGCGTCCATTGGGGGTGTAGTACTTCGCGATCGTCACTGCCATCCCTGAACCATCGCTCAAAGAATGGACTGATTGCACTAGACCTTTACCGAAGGTTTTTGTCCCGACAATGACAGCACGTTTGTTATCTTGCAAAGCACCAGATAGAATCTCGCTGGCACTTGCCGAGCCACCATCTACTAGTACCACCAGAGGTTTATTGGTTAGAGATTGACGATTAGCTGTCAGTCTTTCACTTTCTCCCTTACGATCAATTGTTGACACAATAGTGGCATTATCGAGCCACATTCTAGCAATCTCAGCACTGGAGTAGAGTAAGCCACCAGGATTAGAGCGTAAATCTAAGATAAAGCCAACTGCGCCCTTGCTGACGTGATCTTGGATTGCCTTACGCATATCACTAGATGCATTAGCATTAAACTGACGCAAGCTTATATAGCCGACCTTGCCAATATTCGTATCACGTAATTCTGCCTTGACTGGGTGAATTTCAATCTTGGCGCGTTCTAGCTCGACATCAAATTGGCGATCGCCACGCTTAATACCCAACTTGACCTTTGTCCCAGCAGGACCACGAATCAGGGCTACAGCTTGGTTGATATCCATGCCCTCCGTAGATTTATTTGAGATCGATATAATTATGTCCTTAGTTAACAGACCTGCACGAGCTGCGGGTGAGTCCTCAATTGGTGCAACTACCGTTAGCTGTTTCGTAACATCATCCATACCTAATTGAATACCGACCCCTGTAAGTTCCCCCGAAGTATCAATTTGCATACTCTTAAATTGCTCAGGATCCATAAATCGAGTATAAGGATCATCAAGCAACTTGAGCATTTCTCTAACCGAACGATATGCTTCGGCTTTTGATGCGTAATCACGGTTTTCGACATATTGCCGTCTAACTTGCCGCCAGTCTACTTTGTTAAAAGAGCCATCGACATATTCCCGATTAATAAGCTGCCAAGCTTCGTCAACAATTTCTTTGGGGCTGTCCCGAAATGCGGCGATGCTAGGATTTGCTAGCTGAAAACCAACAACTGCGACAGCCGCCGCTAATGCTGCTGTTGTACCAAGTACAAGTCCGCCTTTTGCCATGTCAACTTCCTGAGAGGTGATGTGAGTGAGGAATGCGAGATTTAAAAGTACAACAACTCTAGCACAGGAGTTTTTAAGCGTGTGATGAAATTCGCAAAAGTAATAAGAATTACTACTTTTGCACTAAGCACAACGCTTTGATCTGACTTGAAACCTAGAGATATTTGGGGACTTGCTAAAGTAACCGTTTTGGCTCCGCTCAAGCTGAGCGGAGTCACAGCTAACGTTGGAGGGACATTTTTTATCCGCAAGAGTCTTGGGATCAATTTTTAGCTTTCAATAAATAACGTCAGTTCGGGTTAAGCTGGCAAATTTTAAAAGACCAAAAGTAAAACCCTTGCTAAGCAAGGGTTTTACTTTTGGTCTTTGAGAGAGGGTTTGCGACGCAAACCCTCTCTCAAAGACCATTTCAAATTATCCCGAACTCACGTTAAATACAAATATTACGACCTATCCCAATCTTGTGAAGTAAAGGTTTGGGGCATAATCCTATGTACCTCGCTTGCTTGATGAAGAACTATATACAATCCTATTTAGGGTTTGTGTAATACAGATAAATTTTGAAAAAGCTTGCGCAGCAAGCTTTTTCAAAATTTATCTGTATTTCGAGAAAGTACAAAGCGCTGTACTCACTCAAAAATCATTATAGATTCCATTCTTCATTCCATTATTTTCATTCCATTATTACTGTAATGATTTTTGAGGGATGTACTCATAGGCAAAAATATCTCTTTCAAAAATCATTAAAATCTATGCATCCATTCTGATTGCGATCGCAGATATAGCATTCCTAAATCATTTGTGGAGTTTTAGGTCTGTGGAAGAGCACCCCGAAGGTGTGCTCTTCCACAGACCATTTAGGATTGCTATATCTGACTTTAACGTGAATTTGATCTCGCCATGTGAGTTTTGCTTCTCAAGGCTCAAGTGGCAAAAAATGGTAGGAATCGCTTAAGGACTTGACAAGCAAAAAATTACCACCGAGTTTGTATGGCTTCGACTTCGCTCAGCCAAAGTTGGCTGAGCGAAGTCGAAGCCATAGGCACTTTAATTAATCACAAGTCCCTTAGCGATTCCTACAATTCTTTACATTTGTCGAACTGATGTGATTTTGCTTCTAGCTTAGAAATGTAACTTCTAATACAAATTGATGACTTATAAATTGATGAAATCATCTTTGAATAATTTCTCTATGGTAACTATTGGTAGCTACATAGATGAGTAATTAGCACCATTAGCTTCTAGCTTTCAGTAATGCAATGCTCTTGAAAACGGTGCTTACCCATCTTATGTCGCTCTATTGTGATGACAAGAAAACTTTGTGAAAGGATAGAGTCTGTGATCAAAAAATTTCTACTGAGTGCGTTGCTAGTCCTGTGGTTAATAAGTTTTCCTTTTACAGGTCAAACTTGGGCACAAGCAACTACTTCCCCTTCTCCTACAGCTAGCCCAACAGAGACTAGTACACCTAGTCCCACTTCTAGCGCTTCACCTAGTGTATCCCCTAGTGTTTCACCTAGTACCACGCCTACATCGGCTCCCCCCAGTACTGATGTTGTAACTTTGACAAAAGAGCAAAAGGCTTCATTAGATAAGCTCCTAGCTTCACCAATTAACTCAGGTGATACTGCTTTTATGTTGGTAGCAGCAGCTCTCGTGCTATTGATGACTCCTGGCTTAGCTTTTTTCTATGGTGGTTTGGTTAGAACTCGCAACGTCCTAAACACGATGATGATGAGCTTGTTGCTCATGGCTGTAGTCGGTGTAACTTGGGTTCTATGGGGATATAGCCTAGCTTTTGACGTAACTGCTGATGTCGCGAAAGGGACGTTTGGTCAGGGGCTAGAAAAATTTATTGGTGGACTTGATTGGGTATTTCTCAATGGTGTCAAATTTGATGCGCCTGATCCTGTTGGTTATGCAGGTACGATCCCCCATGCGATATTCATGGTTTATCAGATGATGTTTGCGATCATTACGCCAGCACTGATTTCAGGCGCGATCGTTGAACGGATGAGCTTCAAGGCTTATTTCTGGTTTATTTTGCTTTGGTCAACTTTTGTCTACTCACCGCTTGCACATATGGTCTGGGGAAGAGGCTTTTTGCAAGAATTGGGAGCTTTAGACTTTGCTGGTGGCACAGTTGTCCATATCAGCTCAGGTGTTGCTGCGGTAGTTGCAGTTTTAGTAGTTGGCTCTCGTAAAGACTTTGCGACTAGACCACATACTCCTCACAATGTGCCATACGTTCTTTTGGGTATTGGGCTATTGTGGTTTGGCTGGTTTGGATTTAATGCTGGTAGCGCTCTAGCTGCTGGTCCCCTTGCGGCTGTTGCATTTGTTGCAACCACTGTATCTACTTCTTCTGCTGGTCTTACTTGGCTATTAGTTGAATGGGTATTGCGTGGTAAGCCGACTGCGGTTGGTATTGCTAGCGGATTTCTAGCTGGATTAGTTGGAATCACTCCTGCGGCAGGTTTTGTCACTCCTATTGGCGCAATTTTAATTGGATCAATTACGTCTGTTTGCTGTTTCATTGCTGTAAGCTTGCGAGCTAAGTTCAAGTTTGATGATTCACTTGATACTTTCTCTGTGCATGGTGTTGGTGGAACTATTGGCGCAATGTTAACAGGCGTATTTGCTACAAAAGTTGCTTTTGGTGGAGAAGCTGCTCTTGGTCTTTTGGATGGTAATCCAGGTCTAATTTGGAAACAGTTTGAAGGTGTTGCTATTACCTATGTATTTGCTGGGATCGCGACTTTTATCATTCTCCAAGTTTTAAAGATGTTTATGGAATTGAGAGTACCTCAGGCTATCGAAGAGCAAGGAATTGACTTACCTATTCATGGCGAAGAGGGCTATGGTAGTGAGTTTGGTTCTGGTGTGTTTGTCAACTCAGGTTCTTATTCTGAAGAATAATCTTGTGTGAGGTTTTATTTATAGCAATCTAAACCTCAAATAAATGAAGGCGGCACTTCGTGCCGCCTTCATTTATTTGGACTTTGATTTGTCCTAGCTATCCATGTGATTTCGATATCGCCATTTGAGCCTTGTAAAGCAAGGCGCAAATGGCAAAAAATGGGAAGAACCGCTCATCGGTTCTTCCCATTTTTTGCATTCGTCGAACTGACATTAAATTCAGTACAGAATAGTTTTTGAAAGCTTTGATTTGCCTCGCTTTCAAAAACTGTTCTAGATTTCAAGTCAGCACAACGCGCTGTAACTGTCTACTGATATAAAGCTGGGTTTCATACAGCGCTTTGCGCTTTCTCGAAACCCAGATAAATTTTGAAAAAGCTTGCTTCGCAATCTTTTTCAAAATTTATCTGTAATACACAAACCCTAAATAGGCTGTAATGGGAATCTATGTAATTAAGTTTTAAAGTTTTATTAATTTTTATGACAGTTTGTCGAAAATTGAAAGTAGTACAGAGAAATTTGTGAAAGCGTTATGAGCGTAAACTTTCACAAATTTATCCGTTTCTATAAGTCAGCGTACCTTAACTCTAAATCAACTTCATTACTTTGCACCGAGATGACATTAGCTAAGTAGCTGGGCGAGATTAAACGTGATTTTGGTATATCCTTTACGCCACGAGAAGCGCAGTACGAATAGAAAAAACGGTAAGAATTGCTAAACAATTCTTACCGTTTTTTCTATTCGTACTGCGCATTATGAACCAAGATATTCATATGGCAATCCTGAAGGTTTTATGGAAGTGGAACCTATCCGAGGGGGCGCTTCCATAAACCTTAAAAATCATAAATAAATCAGGACTATCGTGTTAAGTGTTGATGTTATCTATGGTAATCATAGTATTTTTTCATTGCAGCTAATTTATGTACTCAAAACTTCCGTATAAGGTTATACAAAATAGTAGTACTTAAATCTGATGTGATGGACTTCACTAATCTTTGCATTTATGAGTGCATTACTTAAACGAGGAGAACTCTAAAGTGTTGGTACATAGGTTAAATCAAAAGAGGAGACTCAAGAGTTCAGTTAACTGGACTGCTTGTGTACCTCTAGCCGCGATCATTTGTGTGTTCTGGGTTTACGCAGCCACTGCTCAAACTGCGTCCCCTACTGCTGCGCCGACAATAGATGACGTTAAAGCTAGTGTAAGTGCTCTTGATTCTGCTTTAGATACCCTTTGGGTAGTTATTGCAGCATTCCTAGTGTTTTTTATGAATGCTGGTTTTGCATTGGTCGAGTCTGGTTTTTGTCGTCGAAAAAATGCAGTCAATATTCTTACTAAGAACTTAGTTGTATTTGCGATCGCTACGATTGCTTATTGGGCGATCGGATTTGGCTTTATGTTTGGAAACGATGATGGTAATGCCTTCATCGGTTTGAAAGGCTTCTTTATTTCTGGGGCTGATAATAGTCCTGCGATCGGAGATGCTTATAAAGGAGACTTTTCTGCTCTCAACTGGACAAGTATTCCCCTAGAAGCCAAATTCTTGTTCCAACTTGTATTTGCAGGAACTGCGGCAACGATCGTTTCAGGTGCTGTTGCTGAAAGAATTAAGTTTGTTTCCTTTTTGATATTTAGTTTTGTGCTAGTTGGTATTTCCTACGCAATCACAGGTCACTGGATCTGGGGTGGTGGCTGGGCTGCCAAAATGGGATTTTATGACTTTGCTGGCTCCACTGTTGTACATACTGTTGGTGGCTGGGGCGCTCTGGTCGGTGCGGCTGTACTTGGTCCTCGAGTAGGTAGATATAGCCCAGAAGGTAAAGTAAGAGCGATCCCAGGTCACAATATGGGTTTAGCAACTCTAGGTTGCTTAATTCTGTGGTTAGGATGGTTTGGCTTTAACCCAGGTTCTACAATGGATGCAAATGGAAAGCTTATTGCCCATATTGCTCTAACCACAAATATGGCAGCTTCCACAGGTGGTATTGCAGCAACTATTGCAGCTTGGCTTTATCTAGGTAAACCAGATCTTTCTATGATTGTTAATGGAATCTTAGCTGGATTGGTTGGTGTTACTGCATCATGTGCCTTTGTTGATATGCCTAGCGCTGCAATAATTGGTGCTATTGCTGGTGTGATTGTTGTTTTTGCAGTTGGATTCTTTGACTCCATCAAGATTGATGATCCTGTAGGCGCAACATCTGTTCACCTTGTTTGTGGAGCTTGGGGAACTTTGGCACTAGGACTATTTAGCAAAGCAGGAGAGTTCGGTGCAGCTCCTGCTCCTAAAGCTGGATTATTCTTTGGTGGTGGTTTCGAGCAACTGTGGTATCAGTTTGTCGGACTAATTGCCGTTGGTGGCTTCACGGTTGCATTTAGCTTCATTGCTTGGTATGTAATTTCTGCCGTTACAGGTGGTATTCGCGTATCTGAGGAAGAGGAATTTAAAGGGCTGGATATTTCTGAACATGGCATGGAAGCTTATCCAGGTTTTGGCAAGGAAAGTGAAAACTAGTTTATTGACTTAGCTACTATTGCAACTACTTAAAAAGACGATGCTTAGCATCGTCTTTTTTTGGATTGCTTTTTGTAAACTTCATCCTAATTCCGATAGGGTTATCGGGGTATAATGGTGGGGCAAAGCAAACTAAATTACATTAAGTCTCGATAGTTGAACCATGACAAATAATCTGATTAATACTGGCAAAGTATCAAAGGTTGAAGTCCTCAAGCAAAAAAGTAACTTTTTGCGAGGTCCTATCGACACTGAATTAAGCGATGGCAATCCATTTTTCAGTCAAGATGGGATTCAAATCCTAAAGTTTCATGGTTCTTATCAACAAAAAGATCGAGATTTAGAAAAGGCAAAGGCAAAAGGGGAAGAAGCCCAGTACAGCATGATGTTGCGTACTCGTAGCCCTGGGGGATTTATTCCTTGGCAGTTGTATGTCGCTTTGGATAAATTAAGCGATCGCTATGGCAATCACACTTTACGCGCCACAACTAGACAGGGCTTTCAGCTTCACGGGATTCTTAAGGAAGATCTCAAAGCGGTGATCGTCGATATCACCAAGAATATGGGATCAACCGTAGGAGCTTGCGGTGACATTAACCGTAACGTAATGGCTCCACCTGCCCCCTTTAAAAACAAGCCTGAATATGACTATGCGCGGGAATATGCAGTTAAACTCGCCGATTTGTTAGCACCACAGGCAGGAGCCTATTACGATATTTGGCTTGATGGCGAAGTGGCAGTGACAGCATCGGAAGCACCAGAGGTAACTGAAGCAAGAAAGCGTCAAGGTGCAGGAACTGCAAAAACTAATATCAGCGATATTGAGCCAATTTATGGCACACAGTATTTACCTCGCAAATTTAAAATTGCGATCGCCGTTGCTGGTGATAACTCCGTTGATCTCTATACCAATGATTTGTCGCTGGTGGTAATTACCAATGCGGCTAATGAGTTAGAAGGATTTAATGTTTATGTTGGTGGTGGTTTAGGTCGCGCCCATAATAACGATGCGACAATTGTGCGGATCGCTGACAGTATTGGCTTTGTCCCTGTGGCACAGGTTTATGATCTGGTGAAAGCGATTGTTGCGTTGCAACGGGACTATGGCGATCGCCACAACCGTCGTCACTCTCGCTTCAAATATATTTTGGAAGAATGGGGCGTGGAGAAGTTTAAGCAAGTTTTGTTGGAGTATTATCCAACAAAACTTGCAGATGCCCGTGAGTTGCCTCCTTTCCAATATCAAGATTATCTGGGTTGGCATGAGCAGGGTGATGGCAAGTATTTTGTCGGTGTATCTATTGAGAGTGGTCGGGTACTCGATCGCGAAGGTTTACAACTAAAAACTGCCTTGCGAGAAATTAGCGAGAAATTTCACCATGATTTTGTCCTGACTCCTAATCAGAATTTACTGATTACCGAAATTGCTGCCGATGAAAAAGAAGAAATCCAGAAAATCCTTGATCGCTGCGGTATTTTAGCCCCTGACCAGATTGATACCTTGGTGCGTTACTCAATGGCTTGCCCTGCGTTCCCCACTTGTGGATTAGCGATCGCGGAGTCAGAACGTGCTTTGCCCGATATTTTGGCAAGAATTCGTAAATTGTTGGTGCGTTTAGATTTAGAAGATGAAACCTTTGTTACTCGCATCACAGGTTGTCCCAATGGTTGCGCCCGTCCCTACATGGCGGAACTTGCCTTTGTTGGTAGTGCTGTTGATGAATATCAGGTTTGGCTAGGTGGTAGTTTTAATTCCACTCGTTTAGCTCAGCCCTATGTACAACGTCTCCATATTAATAATCTGGAAAAAGGTTTAGAACCTCTGTTCTTCTATTTCAAGAAAGATCGTGTAGAAGGCGAAAGCTTTGGTGATTTTTGCGATCGCAAAGGCATCGAGGATCTTCGCCAGTTTGCAGAAACCTATGTGTCGGAACTGCCCGAAGAAAAAGCCAAAGGTAAGCGCCGCGATGTTCGTCATCGCGTCACTCTTTCTGCTAAGTCCTTTGAGCTTCTCAAGAAAGCTGTCGATGAACAAGGTTCATCGATGAAGGATATTGTGGAAGCGGCTTTGGAGAAATATTTAGGATAAGTCTTGAATCAGCATTCAGTTCCACTACTAGAAGCGGCGCGGCGATATCTTGATATCGATCACGCGCCGTTTTATATGCCCGGTCACAAACGTGGTCAAGGCATCGATCGCGAATTTGTAGATCTACTTGGCGAAACGTTTTTTCGGCTCGATTTACCTGAAATGCCCGATCTCGAAGAACCTGTTGCCGAAGCGGAGGAATTAGCCGCAGCAGCCTATGGTAGCGATCGCGCATGGTTTTTAACAAATGGCTCCACCTGCGGGGTACAGGCAATGTTACTGGCTACCTGCCAAGCAGGTGACAAAATCTTGATTGCCCGTAATTGCCATAAATCAGCCTTTGCAGGCATGATCTTAACGGGAGCAGTTCCCATCTATTTACCCACTGAATATTTATCAGAATTCGATTTGGACTTGGGTGTTAGTCCTGCTACCCTCGAAGCATTTTTACAGCAACATCCCGATGCTAAAGCCGTACTAGTCGTCAGCCCCAATTATTTTGGAGTCTGTGGCGAAATTGAGAAGCTAGTAGCGATCGCCCATGCCTATAACGTGCCTCTATTAGTCGATGCTGCCCACGGCGCACATTTAGGCTTTCATCCAGATTTACCAATTTCCGCATTACAGGCAGGAGCCGATCTAGTGGTGCAATCCACTCATAAGGTCGCAGGTAGCCTCACCCAATCTTCAATTTTGCACTTACAAGGCGATCGCATTGCTCCCGAACAGGTTGATCGTGCTTTACAAGTACTGCGATCCAGCAGTCCAAATCTGTTATTACTAATCTCTCTAGATGTCGCACGGCGACAAATGGCGATTCAAGGCAAACAGTTATTAAGTGAGACCTTACGCCTAGCCAAAGAAGCGCGATCGCTTCTGCTGCAAGTTTCTGGTCTACGAACCTTCGATCACATAGAAGTTCCCACTCTCGATCCCACTCGCTTAACACTTTTAGTTGATCAATTGGGAATTACAGGATTTGAAGCTGATATCTGGTTACATTCTCAACTGGATGTTATGGCAGAAATGCCCACTCTTAATCAATTAGTATTCATTCTTAGCCTTGGCAATACTCAAGCAGATATTGATCGCTTAATTTTTGCGTTTCAACAAATCGCTCAGGACACTCAGGGCAAAAGAAACAAGAAACAAGAAAAATTAAGTCCAATTACTAATTACCAATTACCAATCACCAATTACCAATCTAACCTAAGTCCCCGTGAAGCCTATTTTGCGAAAAGCGATCGCCTACCCCTACAGCAAGCGATCGGACGCATTAGCGCAGAATCTCTCTGTCCCTATCCCCCTGGAATTCCCTTAATTTGTATAGGCGAGGAAATTACAGCCGAAGTAGTGGAGATGCTGCAATGCATTTTGCGATCGGGTGGGATGATTAATGGTGCAAGTGATGACAGTTTAGAAACGATTCTGGTTGTCAAGTAGAATAAGCAGAGATTTTCGCACAACAAAATTCATGTCAGATATTACTCCCGCTCAAATCTTGCAAAATCGCCTCAGCTATCATGGCAGCAAATTCTCTTTTCATACCGATCGCATTAAGTTACCCAATGGCGTTATCGGCGAATATTCCTATATCAAACACCCTGGGGCAGGCATGGCGGTTCCTGTCACTGCTGATGGCAAGTTTGTCTTAGTCAAGCAATATCGATTTGCCATTCAGCGCTATTTATTAGAATTTCCTGCGGGAACTTTGGAAGTAGGTGAACATCATGATGTGACGATTAAGCGAGAAATCGAAGAAGAGACGGGCTATAGCGCTAGTAAATGGCGATATCTCGGCGGTTTCTACATTTGTCCGGGCTATTCAGATGAGATTATTCATGCCTATCTCGCACAGGATCTCACCAAATTGGAACAGCCTCCCGCTCAAGATGAAGATGAAGAGATAGAAGTCGTGCTGCTCAGTCGGGAAGAAATCGATGATTTATTGCGATCGCAGAGTGCAGATACCAGCCTTGATGCTAAGTCCATCACTGCATTTCATCTAGCTTTACAAGCTTTACAAGGCTAGGCAGACAAATTACAGAGGTTTGTTGTCGCGTTGTAAGTGAGAAAACAAACCTGTAATTCCCTAGACTGAGAAACGTTATATAGCAATGTAAGTTTTGCTTAGGACATAAAACCCAAATGAGTGAAGGCGGCATTTTGTGCCGCCTTCACTCTAGCTATCTCTTGCATTGTTATACATGAGAATAGGCTGGAATAGGGTAATCGCGCTGAATAATTTACTCTGATCGCGCTGTAGTATAAACAAGGACTCTATGCGATCGCTTTTAGAATGAATCGTAACTTTTGGATTATTGCTCTCATTTCTTTCATTAATGCGCTGAGTTTTACGATTCTCATCCCTGTTTTGTACCAATATGGTAGACAGTTTCAATTAAATGATTTTCAGACGAGCTTATTATTTGCAATTTATGCAATCTCGCAATTTTTTGCAACTCCAATCATCGGCAAACTTAGCGATCGCTTTGGAAGAAAGCCTTTATTAATACTGAGTTTAGCGGGAACAGTGGTCGCCAATCTGATGGCAGGAACCGCCGCTAGTGCCGCAGTATTATTTTTTGCGAGATTTTTAGATGGGATTACAGGGGGAAATGCTTCGGTTGCTCAAGCCGTCATTTCTGATGTCACTACACCCGAAACTCGCGCCAAAGCATTTGGGATCAATGGAGCTGCATTTGGGATGGGCTTTATTCTGGGTCCTGCGATCAGTCTGCTCGCGCAGAAAGCAGCCCTCAATACTCCCTTAGGTAAATCCTTTGGCGCTTCGTTTTTGGTGTCAGGGGCAATTGCGGCGATCGCTTTATTTTTAACTATCTTCTTCTTGCCAGAGACACTGAAAACTAAAGCGGAAAAAGCGCAAAATATATTTGACCTTGGTTTAGAAAAACTAGTTACAGGATTATTGATGCCCAAAATCGGCATTTTACTGATTATTAATTTCCTCACAGGCTTAACCTTTAATATCTTTACCTTTGCTTTTCAGCCTTACTTTCTCAAAGTTCTCAACCAAAATAGTGATGGGCTTGCGCTCATGTTCTTACTATTCGGTGTACTCGCAGTCATTATGCAAACGGAGGGTATTTCCCAAATGACCAAACATTTGCAATTAGCGCAAATATTGTTTTTAGGACTATTCATCCGTAGTCTCTCCTTTGTCTTAATGCCGATTTGGAAAGATATCTATTACTTTATCGCTGTTTGTGTACTCTTCTCATTACTCAATTCAGTTGTACAACCGATGATTAGCGCCTTACTCTCTCTCAATGCCCGTCCTGAGGAACAAGGGACTGTACTAGGTATAAATGCCTCATACCTCAGTATTTCCAATGGATTTGGTCCCGTCATTGCTGGCTTACTTGTCAATCAAGAACATCCTGAATCCTACGGCTATCCGCTCTATTTAGCAGGTATTTGTACCTTCCTTGTCTTAGGTTTAGCCTTTATCAAACGCAAAGATTACGCAGTCAAAGTGGTGAGGTGAACCCTACCAAAAAAGTTCGGTTCCCCTGCTGTCCATAGCTTTGCAGCTATTTCATAATGAAACTGTGAACAAAAGGGAAGTACAAAATATCAATTAAATCCTAAACCTACTTCTAAATGTTCATAGTTGTTTTGAAATAGCTCAAGGTGATATTTATGTTAGTACGTTGGCAACCTTTACAAGAAATTGAAGAAGTTCGTCGTCAGTTCGATCGCATGTTCCGTGACATCACTACCCTAGATCAAGAAGCCGCCAAAGGCTGGGTTCCCGCTAGTGAATTGCGCGATGATGGCGATCATTTGACACTCAGACTCTCCATTCCTGATATCGAAGCTAAGGATCTCGATATTCAAGTAACTAAGGATTCGTTGACAATTGCTGGTGAACGTCACCTCGAACGCAAAGAAGAATCTCCTGAAAAAGGTTACTACTGGAGTGAAATCAGCTATGGCAAGTTCCGTCGTGTATTTGCACTGCCTGTCGCGATCGAAAATGAACAAGTGAAGGCTGAATACACCAATGGTATTCTCACTCTCACCTTGCCAAAAGCTAATGAAGTCAAAGCCTTCAAGGTCAATGTCACTACGGAGTTACCTGCCTCCTAATTCATCAAAAAGTTCCACTTAGCTAGTTAATCTAAGAAGGGCGGCGCGAAGCGCCGCCCTTCTTACTATGGTAATCTGAGTATCAACACAACTTTATCGAGGTTTCCAAGTTTTGATTTCAACGACACCATCAAGCTTTGTTGCCTCTGATTTTCCTGCTATTTGTGGCAATGAAGAATTAATTCAACGCGCAGTACAGGACGATGCACCTGTATTTCTCAATAGCAATAATTTAAAACTAGAAGAGATTACTTCCGCTTTTGCCTGTGCTTTGCATATGCACCAGCCGACCATTCCCGCAGGCGCGAATGGAGCTTTAATTTGCAATCTTCAGCATATGTTCGAGCATCAAGGCGAAGGTGATAATCACAATGCTGGGGTATTTGCTTGGTGCTATAGCCGCATGGGCGATTTCATTCCCCAACTCGTCGCACAGGGCAGCAATCCTCGAATCATGTTGGACTATTCTGGAAACCTGCTCTGGGGCTTGCAGCAGATGCAGCGCCATGACATTTTAGATAATCTCAAACGGATTACTTGCGATCGCCAATATCAACCCTATGTCGAATGGCTCGGCACAATGTGGAGTCATGCGGTGATTCCCTCCACACCAATTCCTGATATCAAACTGCATATCCAAGCATGGCAAAGTCATTTTGCTTCTATTTTCGGAATTGATGCTCTCAAGCGCGTGAAAGGATTTTCGCCACCAGAGATGCATCTTCCCAATCATCCTGATACGCTTTACGAATACATTAAGGCGCTTAAGGAATGCGGCTATCGCTGGCTGATGGTACAGGAGCATTCCGTAGAACGCTGTGATGGTTCGGGTTTAACACAGGATCAGAAATATTTGCCTAATCGATTGGTAGCGATGAACTCGAAAGGTGAATCGATTAGTATCACAGCACTAATTAAAACCCAAGGTTCTGACACCAAATTGGTCGCGCAAATGCAGCCCTACCATGAAGCCAAAGGTCGAGGCAAACAGCAACTTGGTAATGTTTCCATTCCTTCTCTAGTCACTCAAATTGCCGACGGCGAGAATGGCGGCGTGATGATGAATGAATTTCCCCGCGACTATCCTTTGGTATGGGATCAACTGAAAAATAATGGTCGTGGCACTGCGGGTGTTGTTGGTTTAAATGGTACTGAATATTTAGAAATGATTGAGGCAGCAGGTCTCAGTCCCCTTGACTATCCAACGATTCAAGCGGTACAGCAGCATAAGGTCTGGCAAAAAGTTGATCAAATCGGCGATCGCCAGAATCTAAATGCGGCTATGGTCGAGCAAGCAATTACTGAACTCAAAGCTAGTGATCATCAGTTCCATATGGATGGTGCATCATGGACAAATAGTATGAGTTGGGTCAATGGTTATGAAAATGTCTTGGAACCGATGAATCAACTCAGTGCTAAGTTCCATGAGAAATATGATCCACTGGTCGCGCAAGATCCATCGATCACTAAGCAATCGGACTATCAGCAAGCCTTACTCTATAACCTGCTAGTCCAAACCAGTTGCTTCCGTTATTGGGGACAAGGCACATGGACAGACTATGCCCGTGAACTCTACCGAAAAGGAGAGCAAAGTTTGTAAAAGCCAAGATATCAAAAATGCCGCGAAGCGGCATTTTTGATATCTTGGCTTTTAATAAGAAATCAATTTTTGATTTCACGGTAAATCAAGCACTGTTTAAGCAGCATAAAATTTTCCTTCAACCCAAATGCTTAAGGGATAAAGATGATTGTCATTCCATTCGCCAAATATCATGACGGGATGTCCACCACTTAAAGCCAAGATTGTCCAACCTCTCTCAAACCTTGGGTCGATCGCTAACAGGGTATTGGCGCGATCGCGAATAAACCATTTGCCATCTCTATGTAATGGAATGACCTGCTGAAAGGTGAGAGGAAATCTTTCTAACCAAGGATTTTTAACTAGGGCGCTACTGTAAGAGGCGATCGCTAAATCAATAGTGTCATATCCAACAATCTCGCCTACGGATACAATCGATGATGAGTTCTGTCTAGATTTGATAATTGCACGAAGCGGATAGGCACTCTCGAAAAATGCAAGTTCTGCTTCTAACGAAGTCCCTAGACCGAAATTTACCTCAAAAGCTTGAGTCCCATGAGCAAATTGCAGTAATAGAGCATAACGGTGACTGTGCTTACCCCAAATCCAAGTTCGACTAACGCGCAGACGTTCCTCTGTCTCTATTTGCTGTCCCATGACTAGCCAAAGATCCTGCTGTAAATATTGCGATAAAGTCGAGGAATTTTCTAGAGCAGTTATCAGTTCGGACTGGTTTTGTGTCCAGCCGATTTGATTACGAATATCAGCTTGATTTGGCAAGGGAAGAGACTCTAGACGCTGAAAACCTTCTAAAAGTAAATGTAACTTGCCTAATTTTGCTAATAGCCTCGATTCCCAACCTGTACCCGAATTAATGATGCTAGGAATCTCCCGCAACTGTCTGGCTAAACTCGGTGCTTGAGCATCGACCATCCGCGCCGCAGGCTGTTCCCAAAACTGGTAAGACTCTGTTCTTACTGAGGTTAAACCCTGACGGATTAAGTCATTGAGCCACATTTGTAAATCCTGAACTCCTGATTTGACCTTGTTAAGTCTGGCTTGAGCACGTTTGGATTGAGCCTCTGGATCGATCGCTTTTTCAGGTTGATTTAGCTTTTGCTTTTGCTTCTCTTCGCGTTTCGTCCGTGATGCAATCCAATCAGCGACCCAATCAGGTGGAGTTCCCTCAGTTAAAACTGTGGGTTGGCTGACCATCAAAAATAGTAATCCCAAACCATGCTTACAAGGGAATTTGCGGCTAGGACAACTACAGCGAAACGCAGGTTCAGACAAGTCAACCTGTGTGCGATAGGGATCCTTCCCACTACCTTTGCATTCACCCCAAATTATCTGTTGTTCCTTGCCCAAATTACTCCATTTATTTAATGTGGCTAAGCCTTTACCATTCTTTGCTGAGGCAGGATCGGGGGCTAGAGATACCACCCGATCTGCTGTCCAAGTTTCTATTCCTAGATTAGGAGAATCATGATTTGTTTCGACCATTTTCTTCTGATGGGACTTGAGTTAAGAGTTATGTAAAACTAAGCTTCTGATTTCGCGAGTTGCATTGTGTCTAGCCATTCGATCAGATTATCAAGCTGCTTATCATGGGAAAGTGTACCTAAGCCGCGCACGGTGACATTACCTTTGCTATAGACAAAGCGCGATCGCAAATGACTAGGGAGATGCTCATGGAGTAATTTCCACGCAGGTTCTTCCATCTTTGATTCGAGGACAACGTGTTGTTTGCCGTCGGGTTTGATGCGTGAGAAACCGATGCGCTTAGCAATCAGTTTCAATTCCATCACTTTAATCAGTTGCATCGCTGGGGCAGGTACTTTGCCATAGCAATCATTCCATTCTTCAATGATTTGGGCGAGTTCGCGGCGTGAGCTTACAGAAGATACGGATCGGTAGGCGCTCATCTTGCGATCGCCATCGGGGATATATTCTGCGGGGATAAAGGCAGTAATCGGTAGATCTACCTGCGTATCATCAACCTCAGGGATTTCCGAGCCGCGTATTTCCGCGATCGCTTCTTGGAGCATTTCCATATAGAGATCAAAGCCGATCGTGTTAATTTGTCCCGATTGCTCCGCACCGAGGAGATTACCAACACCTCTAATTTCCATATCACGCATGGCTAACTGATAGCCTGAACCAAGATGGGTAAATTCTTGAATTGCCTTGAGCCGTTTCCGTGCCACATCGGTAAGTTCGCCTTTTTCTTGATAAAAGAGCCATGCATGGGCTTGGATACCTGCACGACCGACACGACCACGCAACTGATAAAGCTGAGCAAGTCCAAACCTTTGGGCATCTTCGATAATGATGGTGTTTACCCTTGGAATGTCTAATCCTGATTCGATAATTGTGGTACAGATCATCATGTCCGCTTCGCCACTACTAAAGCTGAGCATGGTTGACTCTAGCTCTGATTCGGGCATCTGTCCGTGCGCGATCGCCATGCGTACCGATGGCAACATTTCATGGACTTTTGCTGCAACCTCCTCGATATCATCAATGCGTGATACCACATAGAAAATTTGCCCACCGCGATCGAGTTCTTGACGAATGGCAGCACGAACTAGTTCGAGGTTATAGCGGGATAAATGGGTCATGATTGATCGCCGCGATGGCGGTGGTGTCGTAATCAGACTCATTTCCCGCACGCCCGACATTGCCATATAAAGGGTTCTGGGAATTGGTGTTGCCGAGAGAGTCAGTACATCCACTTCCGTTTTCATGGTTTTGATTTTCTCTTTTTGCGCCACCCCGAAGCGTTGCTCTTCGTCAATGACGAGTAGCCCCAAATCCTTAAATTCCACATCCTTGGCTAAAAGCTGGTGTGTACCCACGACAACATCTAATTCACCTGTTTTCAGCTTGCGGATAATTTCCTTCTTCTCAGAAGTACTCTTAAATCGGTTCAGTAGGGCAATATTCACGGGATAGGCGGCATAGCGCTCTTGGAGGCTGTGGTAATGCTGCTGTGCGAGAATGGTTGTAGGAACGAGGAGCGCCGCCTGTTTACCAGAAGTTACTGCTTTAAAGATCGTCCGAATCGCCACTTCTGTTTTCCCGAAACCGACATCACCACACACAAGGCGATCCATTGGGCGGGAACTTTCCATGTCTTGCTTGACATCTTGAGTTGCCTTTAATTGGTCAGGTGTGGCTTGATAGGGAAAAGAATCTTCCATTTCCTGTTGCCAAGGATTATCAGGCGGGAAAGAATATCCAACCTGTTGCGATCGCTTGGCATAGAGTTCTAGCAAATCAAATGCAATTTTCTTAATTGCTTTCTTTGCCTTGGTTGTGGTATTTGTCCAAGCCTTGCCCGTCATTTTATGCAGTTCGGGTTTTGCCTCATGCATTCCCCGATAGCGTGACAGGATCGACATCTGATCGACTACGACGCGCAATAATCCATCCGCATATTTAAGAACGAGATATTCGCGAGTTTCATTATTAACAGTCAACTTCTCTAATTTGACAAACTGACCTACGCCATGATTTTTGTGAACGACGTAATCCCCGGGGGAGAGCTTATTTAAGTCAACCTGTTTCGATGTGGCTCTGCGGCGCTTGCGCACATAATTGGGTGTACCAAGGGCGTGCTGTCCAAAAAATTCGCGATCGCTAATGACGACAATGCGATAAGTCGGCAACACAAATCCTTGGATCTCCGCAATCCCTGAATATTTCAAAGCTACGGCTATTCGCAGGTTATGGGTTTTCTCGATCGCAGGATAATCACGAACATTGGGAATGAATTGCGCTTGGCAGTCATGCTCTTGAAGTAGGGCAACTGTGCGTGATGGTTGTGCAGAGATGAGAATGATCTTGTACTTCTGTTCGCGATAGTCACGGATCGTTTGAGCAAGCTTCCCGAACTGATGGGGAATCGCTGGCACAGGGCGACTTGCCATATTTACGCCACGATTTTCTTCGGCAAGTTCAAATACATCAAGGCGATAGAATTTAGTAATTTCTGCTAAACATTCCGCGAAGGAGCGATGGAGTTTGCCATCTCCTCCAGCCCCTCTCCCCATGAGAGAGGTGTGTAAGAAAGATGGGAAAAGCTCTTCGGCGGATTCGTACCAGCGATCGCAATGGGCTTGGCATTGCTCTAATTCATCAATGACCACAAGACATTGCTCTGGCTCTGGCAAATAGTCTAAGAGCGAAGCGCTAGACAGTGGATGTACCGCAAAGCCCTTGCTGCTAAATTCATCTTCAGCATCCTGATCGGAAAATTCTAAACCACCTAAAATATGACCGTAACTAATGGGAGTTAGTAAAACTGAAGGAATGCTATCTAAGGCTCGCTGCGTTGCAGGATCGAATTCGCGAATCCTTTCAATCTCATCACCGAACCAATCAATCCGCACAGGCATTTCGCTAGATACAGGGAAAATATCGATGATGTCCCCACGTTTTGCCCATTGCCCCTCAGTCTCAACAGTAGAAGCATTTTCGTAACCCATGATCGTGAGATTTTCGGCTAAATCCCGCAACTTGATCTCAGAACCAACTTCTAGTTGGACACAATAGTCATTAAATTTTTGGGGACTGGGTAAATGTTTTTGAAGTGCGCGATCGGTTGCCACGATCGCCATTTTTTTCTTTTCCCCTTCCTGCTCATGCCACTCCGCTAAATCCGCCAATACCTGCATCTGCCCCCAGATTACCTCTGACTCAGGCTGATATGGCTCATAGGGCAACATATCGGAATTGGGATAGTAATGCACCGTATGCCAGCCCATTGTCTCAAGCTGCACTGCCCAGCGTCCTGCCTCCTCAATTGTGGAGGTAATCACCAGCATTAATCTTTCTTGGCGCTGGCTCAGGGTTGAGCTAACTAGACCTTTGCTTACGCGCGATAAGCCTGAAAGCGTTAGTTGATGATTCCTCGCCAATTTACTCTCTAGTTCATCAGTGAGTGGCGATCGGATTAATGAACGAATTACAGAGGAAAATGGCATGGACTAGATAATTGATGGTTGAATTTAGATTAGAGATGGCAATTAGCATCTATGCCTAAGTCTAACAATAATTGTAGGGAGGGGCATACTCAGGCAAATACAGCGCTTTGCGCTTACTTAAAACCCAGAAATATTTTTGAAAGCGGCGCTTCGCGCCGCTTTCAAAAATATTTCTGTACTACTCAAAGCCTCAATAGGCTGTACGCATAATCCTGTTAAGAATAATCAAATTGTGACTTACACATCATCGTGAGCCACTCCAGCGAAATACTGGCTCTGAACCTAGTTCTCCCCAATATCCGTTAAAACTAGAAAAATTATCCGAAAAGGTCACTTCAAGATTGCCAGTTCCATATTTATCATCCCAAACACAACGCATGACACGAATCTGCATTGCTTGGCATTGAGACAATGTACCGAAAACAACTTGTCCTTGTTCATCCATCGTGTAGCTACCTTCTACAGAGTCGTCTCTCGTTTTTCTGAATTCTGTTGTTCCAGATACTAAACTACCTGCACTCAAAATTCGACTTTGATAGGTTCCGAGAGCTTGCTCTACCCAATCACTTGAAGACTGAGCATTTGCATTGAGATTGCATACACCAGTCAGAAAAAAGGAAGCAACTAAAGAGCTAAACACTAATCTTGAGCTTTTCACGAATTTTTCCTTTGAGATGATTTTTAATTCAACATAGGACTTACGCAATGCTAACGAATTTACTGGACATCGAGTGGATGTGGCGCGGGCAAAGCCCGCGCCACATCCACTCGATGCGTAAGTCCTACAACATTTGTTCTGATCTAGTCCTATCATCTAGGACAGAATCATCCCAGATTTAACTTTCGTTATGACTACCAGACTAAAAAGAAGTCTGACTATGATATTAGACGAAAAAAATTCTGTTTAACTTATGACGATTTGATCTTGTGAAGTGAAAATTTCTAGCTCGTCACCAAACACTATATTTGTTCGCGTCAATATCTTTTTGCTTAACCTGATGCCTTAGCTATTAACAATTTTTGTACTTTGGCATACATCTATTTACAATCCAAGACTTTTGGCATACTCACAGTCAGCATTTGCGCCTTCGGCATCACCGATTTTTGCCTTTGCCATGCCGCGATTGAAATAAGCTGGGGCAGCATCGGGAGCTAACTCAATTACCTTGGTATAGTCCTCGATCGCACCTTTATAGTCCTTAATTTCTGAGCGATCGTAGGCGCGGTTGTAGTATGCCTCAGCATAATTGGGATCGATCGCGAGCGCTTCGGTATAGTCAGCGATCGCACCAGCATAGTCACCATTTTCGGCGCGTTCCATACCGCGATTATTGTAAGCGGCGGCTGAATTTAGTTTTTCCATTTTCCCTTTTGCCTTTGCCATCAAGATGTCAAAATAACTTTACCGTAAGTTCAAATATGCTGATTGCTCTATGAATTCCAAGCTCAAACTACCTATGCCCAAGTTTTTGCAAACTCTGCAATCATGGTGGCTCAGCAGCCAAGCTCAATTTTTTCAACTAATTAGCCCATTGCAAGTATGGCGCGAAGGTAGTCGCTTGTTAAGCGCTAAATTTTTGGGCGGATTGCTAGTGGTGATGCTGGCGACTTTGCCATTTTTAGAAAATGCACAGACAGGGGTAATTGGAGTAGCCGTAGCGATCGCATGGTTCTTACTATGGCTTAGCGATCGCCGAGACGAGGAGGATCAAACAGTACCAATTTGGACTGCCATTCACACGCCTTTAATTGCCTATTGGGCGATTGCTTTAGTTGCCACGTTAGTTTCACCTGTGCGGGTTGCTGCTGCCGATGGCATGATCAAACTCACGCTATATATGCTTGCCTTTGTGTCGATGAGTCGCTCGATGCGCTTGGGATGGCGTTCAATTTTCATTGGCGCATATTTAGGTTCGGCATTGATCGCCAGTGCCTATGGTGTGCAGCAATGGTATCTCGGCGCACCCGAACTCGCCACATGGACAGATCCCACTTCCGAGACCGCAGGTGTGACCCGTGTTTATAGTTTTCTGGGTAATCCTAACCTGTTTGCGGGTTATTTAATGCCAGCGTTACCATTGGGAGCGATCGCTGCCATTCATTGGCGTGGTTGGGGCTTGAAGGCGTTAGGAATCATTACAGCAATTTTTGGAACGTTTTGCATTACGCAAACCCAGAGTCGGGGCGGACTCATGGGCTTAGCGGCAGCAAGCTTGACGCTAGTTTTATTATTAGTATATTGGTGGGGCAAACGGTTGCCGAAGTGGACTTTTCCTACGGTATTTGGTGGTATGACTGGGGCGATCGCGATCGGGACAATTCTCGTGCCAACATTGCGTAAACGAGTATTTAGCATTTTCGGAACCGATGATAGTAGCAATGCCTTTCGAGTCAATGTTTGGCAATCGGTTTTCAATATGATTAAGGCTAAGCCAATTTTAGGAATTGGTCCGGGAAATAAAGCTTTTAATCTTGTCTATCCGCTCTATCAGCGATCAGGCTATAGCGCTTTGGGTACTTATTCTGTGCCATTGGAAATTACCGTAGAAACGGGAATTGTCGGTGTAATTTGTTATGGTTGGCTAGTTTTTACAGTCTTACATCAAGGCTTAATTGGGCTAAATCGGCTGAGAAGCGATCGCGATTCGAGTGGTTTATGGATTATCGCGGCGATCGCTACTTTAGTGGGAATGCTCGTTCATGGTTTAGTCGATACAGTCTGGTATCGCCCCCAAGTGCAGTTGCTCTGGTGGCTAGCGATCGCCATCATTAGCAGTTTTTGCATTGCTCCTGTAGCAACTACAATTGAAGAAGAATGTAAGAATGACGTTGGTATCAATCCATGAAATCTGGTTTAGTTAGTGGAAAACTTGTTAAATGGAAAGATGACAAAGGATTTGGTTTTATTCAGCCAGATGATGGAAGCGAAGACGTATTTTTACACATATCTGAAATCAAAGATGCAACTCGTCGTCCTGTTCTAAATGACACAATTTACTACAATACTATTACTAAAAATGGTAAGCTCTGTGCCATCAATGCTTTCATTTTGGGTGCGAGAAATAAACCTTCAAAAAACTCTTTGAACTATAAAAACTTATCTAAAAGTGTTCCTAAACGAGAATTCCCTTTATTGAGCACTTTATACATATCAATATGGGAGCATGTCACTTTTGCAAAAAGCGAGAGAAAGGAGGGAAAATAGAATAATTT
>VFQS010000225.1_pt1 | contig 73524 bp, 75 predicted proteins | sample 3512361 | NCBI WGS metagenome assembly VFQS01 (sample SAMN10412375, study PRJNA504923) | tailings metagenome | isolation source: Relicate 1 Philex TSF3 active mining | place: Philippines | reverse complement strand
ACAGTTGTTAATTTTCTTGCGACTTCAAAACCTGTCTTGCGGTATCAAAATTCATAGCAAAAATGGCGACGCCAATGACAAGATCTGGAATCTGGCTCGACCAAAAAAGGGTGATTGCTCCCGCGACAATGATGAGCAGATTTGCGAAAGCATCGTTACGTGCGGATAGATAGGCTGCCTTCGCTAACCCACCTTCTGCGTGTTTATGTTTTACCAAAATGGCAGCACAGAAAAAATTGATTGCTAGAGCACCTATTCCCACCAGAGACATACCCGCACCATTAGGGACCTCAGGTTTATTTAGACGCGAAATCGCCTCAAAGAGAAAGAGCGCTCCGGGAATAAGTAGGACGAACGCTAAGAGATAGCTCAATCTTTTTCTGGCAATAACTGACCATGTGAAAGCCATAAATATTAGTAAATTGATAGAGGCATCCTCAAGAAAATCTAAGCTATCAGAAAGCAGTGAGAGCGATCCGTATATTTGAGCAAAAGAAAACTCAACTGCAAAGTAGGCTAGATTTAAAGCAGCAACTAGCGCAACGGTCTTTCTTAAGCTCAGATTCAAGAGTTCCTCCAAGGCAAGAGTAGCCGTGACTTCGTGGCTCTACCGAATATTCCGATTAGTGAGTCATATAGTCTTCCTGTGAGCGCAAATAACCATATACCCTGTGACTTCTGCGGTAAACCTTATGACCCAGTTGCGACTCGTTGGCTCTGTCCACATTGCCATATGAAGACTAATTGTTGTGATGGTGCGCCCTGCGAGATTCCTGCTCAATAAAAAGAGCCCACCGCTCCCAAAAGAGAGTGATGGGCTCTTTCTATTTTCTATTCAGATTTACCGGCAGCCTTGCTCAATGAGCGAAGAACTTGATAGCCAATTACGGCAACTAAAGTTCCGTTAACGATTCCACCGAATGAATAATCTCCTCGCTTCCAAGTCATATCAGCGATACCGATAATCATGGTCGTACCTGCGATGAAGAGGTTGGTTGAATCCCCGAAATTAACCTTGTTCTCAATCCAGATTTTGGCACCGAGCACACCGATCATTCCGTAGAGAGCGACTCCAACTCCACCAAGAACTCCTGCAGGAGTTGCACTTAAGACTGCCCCAAACTTTGGTGAAAGGGAGAGCAGAACTGCGCCAATGCCGGCAATCCAGTAGGCAGCAGTTGAGTAAATACGAGAGGCAGCCATGACACCAATGTTTTCCGCATAGGTTGTGGTTCCGGATCCTCCGCCAGCACCAGCAAGCGTTGTTGCAACACCATCTGCAAACAAGGCGCTTCCCATCGCATCATCGAGATCCTTTCCAGTCATGGTTGCTACTGCTTTCACATGGCCGACATTTTCAGCAACGAGAACGAGAACCACTGGCAGGAAGAGCAAAATGGCATTGAGATCAAAAGATGGTGTTGTAAATGATGGAAGCGCAATCCACTTCGCTGCTTTGACTCCATCAAAATTGATGTCGCCCTGGAATGCAGCAAAGGCATATCCAACAACTATTCCCCCGAAGATGCTGATACGACCAAGAAAACCTCGTGCTACAGCGCCAATAATTGCGACCGCGGCAAGAGTAACAATTGCAGTCACAGGAGCTGCTTTGAAGTTGTTATTAGCAGCACCAGCGAGATTGAATCCAATAATCATGACTATCGAGCCAGTAACAATCGGAGGCAGCAACCAGTTGATCCAACCAATACCTACCGCATTAACAATTAAGCCAATTACTGCAAGCAGCACACCAGTAGCTACAACTCCACCTAAAGCTACCGCCATTCCGCCGCTTGCCTGCGCTGCTGCGATGGGTGCTAAGAAGGCGAAGGATGAACCGAGGTAACTAGGAACTCGATTTTTGGTCAGGATCAGAAAGAGAATAGTTCCGATGCCTGAAAAGAAGAGCGTTGTACTTGGCGGAAAGCCGGTAATGATTGGGACCAAAAACGTCGCACCAAACATTGCGGCAATATGTTGAACACCGACTCCTATAGTCAGCGGCCAAGCTAGGCGCTCGTCGGGGCCAACTACTTCACCATCTTTAATTGATTTTCCATTTCCATGCAGTTTCCACGATAGAAGAGACATTGCTTTCCTTTCAGTTTGTCTTGCACAAGACGCAGCAAGGACTGCGAATGGGGATATTCAAGGTTAAGAGTTACCTCTAGGTATTTCGTGGAATAACACGCTTATATGTCTTGTACTGTGAGCGTGTGATTGCGCTGCTACCAGGATTCCTGACGGGACTATCGCTCATCATTGCCATCGGAGCTCAAAATGCCTTCGTCATTCGACAAGGCCTATTAAAGAAACATGTCATCTTGATTGTCGCTATTTGCGCTTTATCAGATGCCGCCCTGATATACCTAGGTACGGGTGGCTTGGGAACTGTAATCCAAAGTCAGCCATCCCTCCTTGAATTTATTCGATGGTTCGGGGTTGCTTACTTGTCGTGGTTTGGAATCAAGAGCCTGAGATCGGCGCTCACAACTCAGAGTCTGCAAGCTGGAGTCGGCGAAGAGGTAAGTAAAAGAAAAGTTGTTACCACATGTCTGGCCTTCACATTTCTTAATCCACATGTATATCTAGATACGGTAATTTTGCTAGGCAGTATCGCGAATCAATTTGAAGACAATCGTTGGTTCTTTGCCTTTGGTGCTTCACTTGCCAGCTTATTGTGGTTCACTACCATCGGGTTCGGCGCTCGGGCAGCTTCACGATTCATGTCCAAGCCTGTGTTCTGGAAAATTTTAGATTCGCTCATTGCGCTCGTGATGTTTTCAATAGCCATCACTCTTGCAATCTATGATTTTTAGGGCGCAACTTTTATAAATTTATAAAGGCTCTTGTAAATATTGCATCGTTTAGACACATCGGCCCAATTATTCTTCTCTAACCTTGCTTTTGCGCAATCATCTCGGAGCTGAGTAACTCCTGTCAGTAAACCGTTGAACTCCTTGGAAGTAAGGCAGTTCTTGTTGGCAAATCCCATTTGATAGGCCTTAACGATTCTGCGGGCATATTCTTGAGGCGCATCAGCTTCTGATCCTGTGTACTTGGCATCGAGCATCTGCTGGATATCCGTCTTTAAAGCCGAGCAAGGGCGTTTAGCCGCAGATGCCTCATGAGAGACAACCATTGAAGAAACCACGACCATGAGGGCAAGCAGAATGCGTTTCATGGGACAGTCCCTTCTAGTAAGTACCGGAACTGTATGAGTAATTGAAGCCGCCCGCACTCCCAAATTCGACTTTCAGGCGCGTGAGCCACTCCTTCTGCTGATGTACAGAATTCCAATCGCCACGGTAACTATCCCCACATAACTTTGCCCAACGAGTGGCTCCCCGATTACAGCCGCAGCAAGAATCGTTGCCGTCGCAGGTTCAGCAAGAACTATGGTTGCGGCTACGCTCGATGGAATTCGTTTCAAGCCATACATAAAAAAGATATAGCCGACCGACGTTGTAATCAGACCAAGCCAAAGAGTGGTGAGGATTCCATTCTTTGTAGAAAGCCACTGCAACTCCGTTGTGAATAGAAAAGGCGCGCTTGCCAACGCGGCCACTCCAAAAGTTTTAGCTGTAACCCAAATATCACTTGCACCTTTTTCTAATGATTTCCGACAAATAACATTGAAGATGGCAAAACCCAAACCAGCAAGAGCTGCAAGGAAGATACCAAAATAACTAAAATCCTCTACTCCGCCGGCAGTACCAACCAAAGCAATCCCCGCAATTGTGACGGTAGTACCGAGATACCATCGTCTTTCTGGCTTTTCGCGGAGCACAATAAATGCGACCACGGCAGAGAATGTCGGTGCTGTGCCAAGAGCGGTAACAGTGGCAATAGCAATCCCAGTCGCGTCAACTGCGCTAAAAAAGGTCAGCTGATAAATCGCTATTCCCAACCCAGCAATCAGGAGATCGGGCAATGGCATTCGATAGTTAATGGATTTGCGTTCGAGAAGGAAGGCAAAGATGAAGAGAAAGAGAGAACCACAGAGTAATCGCGCGGAGGCGACAGCAAGTGGAGAAATGTCAGGCACTCCCAATTGCGCAGTTGTTCCGGTCGTACCAAAACACAGGGCGGCAACCAGGACTGCCATGATGCCAACGCGCGTCGAGTTGCTACTTTGGTTGGTAGTACTCATTCACTAAGGATACTCGTAGGATACGCCTATGACTTTTCGCGCAGTAAAACCGATAGATGGAACGTATTTTGGAGAAGAAATTCCTGAGCACTCTTACGAGGAAGTATCGCAAAGAATCGCGAAAGCTAGCGCTGTTGCGCATCAACTTGCGCAGTTATCCCCCCAAGCACATGCAAAGCTACTGCGGACCATTGCTAATCGCATAGAAGAATCCCGTGCACAACTCCTCGAAACTGCCTGTACAGAGACAGCTTTAGCTGAAGGTCGCATCGGTGGAGAAATAACTCGTACCTGCGTTCAATTTAATCGATTTGCAGAGCTCGTAGAAACGGGCGAGCATCTCAAGGTTGTTATCGACAGAGCAGATGCTGATTACTCCCCTGCCCCCCGTCCAGATATTCGAAAACTTAATCAACCTCTCGGTGTAGTTGCGATATTTGCAGCAAGTAATTTTCCACTGGCATTCTCAGTTGCAGGTGGAGACGCCGCCTCAGCGCTGGCTGCTGGAAATGCTGTAGTTGCCAAGGCTCATCCATCGCATCCAAATACATGTGCCATCATCGAAAGATGCGTGAAGACAGCGCTACGTGACTGTGCCATCTCCGAGGATGCCTATTCCATTGTTCAAGGAGTCAATCCAGAAATCACACATTGGTTAGCGTTGGATCCACTTATTCAGGCAGTCGGGTTTACCGGTTCCGAGACTGTAGGTCGAATATTGGTGGATCTTGCAGCCTCTCGAGAATTTCCAATCCCAGTATTTGCAGAGATGGGCAGTCTTAATCCAGTCTTCATCACTCAATCTGCGGTAGAAGAACGATCAGAGCCACTTGCCAAAGGTCTTGTGGACTCTGCACTCATGGGGTCAGGACAGTTTTGTACAAAGCCGGGTCTGGTATTTGCTCCAGTTGGCTCCACTTTTTACGAAACGATTAAGAGCTACTTAGCAACGTTCGCGGTGGCCCCTTTGTTGAGCAAAACTATTGCTGATCGATATTCAAGCGCTATTTCTCAATTAGCATCACTGAACGGAGTTGAGGTGCTCGCTGGAGCGCCACAAGAAAACGGTTTCGGTGTAACCCCAACCTTCTTTATCACCGATTGGAAAACCGCCACTACTCATCCTGAACTACTCGAAGAACATTTCGGGCCGACAACGGTGATTATTAAAGCTGATGAAAGTACATATATCGAAATAGCACAAGCGCTCTCTGGTCAATTAACGTCGACCATCCATGGAACTGAGAAAGATCAGATTCAACCGTTGATACAACTTTTATCCCAGAAATCTGGAAGAGTTATCTGGAATGGATTCCCAACTGGTGTTGCGGTGACTGCAGCGATGACACATGGAGGTCCATGGCCATCATCTTCTACCCACACAACTTCTGTCGGCATTGAAGCGATTTATCGCTTCTTGCGTCCTGTCTCATTTCAAGGACTTCCACAAAGCGCTCTCCCAGTTCCACTCCAGGATGCAAATCCCTGGAAGGTTCCACAGCAAATCAACTAGTCGTACAAATTAAGTTAAACAATAAATCCATTCGGGAATGGATCGTTCGGGTCTAGAGTCCAAGTTGCTTCCCCCATCACCCATGCACGACCAGTAATCATGGGAACAATCGCATCGAACCCAGCAACGTGGGTTCTCTCTTTGATGCGACCTTCGAAATGTGAACCTATCCAAGATTCATTTTTAAGCGTATCCGATTCAGTAAATTGTCCGCGCGCAACCATTTGTGCCAAACGTGCACTCGTTCCAGTTCCGCATGGTGATCGATCAAACCAACCTGGATGAATAGCCATTGCATTTCTCCAATGGTGGGGACCTTCGGCGCCGGGTGAAATGAAATCAACATGATGACAGATGGCAATATCAGGATTCTCTGGATGCACAGGGCGATTCTGCTCATTGATTGCATCTGAAATCGCCAATCCCAGATCAAGAAATTTCTGACCGTTTTCCCGTTTAAATTCCAAGCCCACGCGTTCAACTGGGACTATCGCATAGAAATTTCCGCCATAGGCGATGTCGTAGGTCAGTTTTCCAATTCCGGGAACATCCACCACTTGATCGAGCGCTAGGCAGAATGATGGGACATTGATGATTGTGACAGATTTTGCTCGTTCATTTTCAACAGCGACATCAACAACCACGAGTCCCGCAGGTGTATCGAGGCGAATGGTGGTTACAGGTTCAACGACGCGTACCAATTTTTTTTCAACGAGCGCTGTTGCAACGCCAATCGTCCCATGACCACACATGGGTAGACATCCAGAGACTTCAATATATACAACTCCCCAATCGGCATCGGGTCTCGTTGGTTTCTGCAATATGGCGCCACTCATTGCGCTATGGCCTCTAGGTTCAAACATCAACCATTGTCGCCAAAAATCCATATGCTCCATAAAGTGGAGTCGCTTTTCAAACATGGTTGTTCCTGGAATCTCTCCGATTCCAGAGGTCACTACGCGCGTCGGCATTCCTTCGGTATGAGTCTCAACCGTTGTAACCGTACGAACGCTATTCATCATTTAGGCCTTAGCTTGGATTAACGATTCTTAAAGTAAGCCAGTGCTACATCCATCTCACGACGAATCTGAGCTTGTTCATGTTCTGGCAGAGGTAGTCGTGGCAAGCGAGTTGGCCCGCCATATCGACCCACATGATCCATTCCTAATTTGATAGCTTGGATAAATTCCTTTTTGGAATCCCAATGGAATACATCGTGGAGAGCAGAGTACATAGGAGCTGCATCTTTAAAATTCCCAGAAGTAGCGAGGTTGTAAAGTTCCATGGACTCCTTTGGAAGGGCATTCGGGAAGCCTGCAATCCATCCTGCTATTCCAGCTGTGGCCAATTCGAGGAATACGTCGTCGGCACCAACAATGACTTCTATGCGCGGAGCAAGACGTTTAATCTGCCAAATACGCCGAACATCACCTGAAAATTCCTTTATCGCAACTACTTCAGGAACTTCATCTGCAATTCGAGAAACCAATGCGGGGGTGAGATCAACTTTGGTGTCGAATGGATTGTTGTAGGCAATGATAGGAATTCCAACACGAGCAACTTCTTTGTAATGGGCGATTACTTCGTCATTAGATGCACGATATGCATTTGGAGGCAGTAACATCACTGCACCGGCTCCAGCGCTCTGCGCATGCTCAGCCCACTTGCGTGATTCTGCTGCGCCATAAGCGGCAACACCGGGAACTACGTTAAAACCTTTAGGTGCGGCAGCGATAGCAACTTCGACCATTTTGGCACGTTCTTCTGCAGTAAGAACTTGATACTCACCAAGAGAACCGTTGGGAATAACCCCGTGAGTTCCATTGGCGGCCAACCAAGCAACATGTTCTGCATATTTGTCGAAGTCGATTGATAGATCTGATTTAAATGGTGTTGCTGTAGCTGTAAGGACGCCGTTCCAAGGTTTAGTCATAACTCACACTTTACCCTGCATTTCCATCGCCGAGGACTCCTAAAGCAACGGGGGCTGCGATAGGTCTATTACTTGCTGCAATACGTTCATTAGGTGAGACGGCGCATTTCGTTGAACACCCAACTAGATCGCTCACATTTCTAGAGCAGACGCGACCTTGACAAAGTCCCATGCCAGCGCGTGTAAAAAGTTTTGAGGTACGAGCATCTTCTGCTCCAAGTGATTGAACCGACTCAACTACCTCTCGCCGTGAAACTTCTTCGCACCTACAAATAATTGTGTCGTCGCGCAACCATTGTTGCCAGCCATTTCCAACCGGATAGCTACGTTGCAAGGCGCGAGCAAAGATTCTCTTGGCCAACCTCTTCCATTTCAAAATTTGTGGAATCTTCGCACCTGCAGCCGATAGCCCAGCAATACCACCTTCGATGATTGCTAAATCTGCCCCACCAACTCCTGTTGCCTCACCTGCTATCCAAATATTTCGGGCACTTGCCCGTTGCTCGCCATCAACTTCGAAAACAACAGTCTCATCTCTATCAAGGGTTTGGCTACAACCTAAGATCCCGCCCAACGTGACATCCGGTAAGAATCCCCACCCTGTCGCCAATACTTCTGATGCAATGGTGCGCACGTTCTTCCGTTTGATGCTCAAATCAGAATGGACTTTTGAAATCTGAACTTCTCCACCTTCAAAATTAGTGACCGCGCATCCAAAGGTGATCTTTATCTTCAAAAGCATGATTGCCCGCATGTAGTACATCAATTCGAAGAATTTTCCGGGGTTGAGAATGAGAGCTACAGGCGAAAGTGCCCAACGCAAAGGATTGTGCGCTTCGATGATTTCAACGAGAGCGCCTTTCGAGGCAAGTGCAGTTGCTACCGGCAGAAGAAAAGGTCCGGTACCTGAAACCACTACTGTCTTCCCTGCAAGAACGTTATGGCCTTTAAGTAGGGCTTGTGCGCCACCAGGAGTCATAACTCCAGAAGAAGTCCATCCGGGGAAAGGCAAGGTGCGATCATAAGCCCCGGTAGCAATAATTAACTTTTGCCCTTGTATCTTCTTCTCAACTCCATCCTGGAGATAGTTAAGTTGATAACCATCGGCTAACTTTTCAGCGCTCCAGACTTGCGCACCTGAAAGATGAGTGATTAATGGATTGTCTCGTAACTCTTGCAGGTAAGTAGCCGAACGACCGCTCTTGTAACCTGAAACTTCTGCGAGATGTCTCCAGTATTGTCCGCCCCCGCGAGGTTGCGAGTCGATAACGGTCACCGCCATTCCATGCTTGGCAGCACTCTTTGCCGCTGCCAGACCGGCTGGACCAGCACCTACAACAATGATCATAGAGAGCTCTCCACCTGCATCTGATTCGATATTTCGATGAGACAGGCTCTCTGATTTGCTATGCCATTGATGGTAACAACACAATCAAAACAGATTCCTATCCCGCAAAAAATAGAGCGAGGTTCTTCACCGAAACGAGTTTTACGCAACTCCCTCTGACCATTGTCGATTAAAGCAGCAGCAACGCTCTGTCCCTCTTTACCAGTATATTTTTCGCCGTTAAAGAAAAAAGTGATTTCACTACTCATACTTTTGTCATCGCAAATCTTGCTGGACTAAAGGCAGAGGCATCCATAAAAGTAGGGCGACCCAAAATCTCATCTGTGATAAGCGCTGCAGATCCTGGCGCAAGACCAATTCCAGCTCCTTCGTGACCGGCTGAATGCCATAAACCCTTCACCTGGGCATCTTCCCCCACTACAGGAAGATGGTCTGGCGCATAAGGTCGAAATCCTCGATATGCCCTGAGCAATTGAACATCACGCAATACAGGAAAGAGAGAAGTGGCCTGTGCTGCGAGTTTTCGAAGAATAGCGATTTTCATGGAACCGTCGAATCCAACGCGTTCACGACTGGCACCAATCAAAATCGTGCCACTTCGGGTTCCTTCAACTACCGTGCTGGTTTGTAAATCCGCGTCACTACTTGCAACATTAGAGACATAATCCGAGTCGTACACTTTATGGAAAATATATTTTGGCGCCGGTTCAGTCACTAGAATAAAACCACGCCGAGGTGCAATTGGCAGATCTGAACCAGCCATACGTGCTATCTCTCCAGCCCAAGTACCTGTCGCATTAACGACAATTGGTGCCATAAATTTTCCTTGAGTTGTATCTACGCCAGAAACGCGATTATCTTCAACGAGCACCTGCAATACCTTCGCCTGTGAAATAAATTGTCCACCCCGCGCAATCACAGTTCGAATTACATGAGCTGCCGCCAACATAGGCTGGCATTGCGCATCCTGCGGATAGAAGACCCCGCTGTGAAATTGCGGGTGAAGGTAAGGCTCAAGATCATGCAATTGCGAATCAGAAACAACTTGTGCGTCAACTCCATGCGCGCGTTGGGATGCAGCTAATTGTAATAGCGCAGAATCCTCACCACGGGCGACAACAACGCCTCCTTTGGCTTCTAATTCAAAAAAATCACCGACATCATCTTGCATCTCAAACCAGAGATCACGAGAACGAAGTGCGAGAGTCAGTTCAGGTCCTGGGTCTTTATCGGAAACCAGAATATTTCCTTCACCGGCACCGGTTGTTCCACTTGAAACTGAACCACGGTCGATGACGAGAACCTTTAATCCAGCATTGGTGAGTGAAAGCGCACAAGAAGCGCCCACAATTCCAGCACCAATGACAATTGCATCAGGGCTGCTCATATGTAGATTCTGCTCTATCTCTGGAGTTGCTGCAGAACTTCGTTCAACGACTCTTCATCCGCGGGAGCGATATCCCATGGTTTGTGCAAGGCGTCATCTCTCCATCGTGGGATGACATGCATATGTAGATGGAAGACCGTCTGCCATCCCGCTTCGCGGCTCATTTGAAAAACTGTAGTTCCATCAGAACCCAATCTCATTTGCAGTAAATCTGCTACTTCTTTCGCCATATGGGCAACTTTGGCGTATGTGGCGCTATCTGCATGATGAATGTCATCAACATGTGTCTTAGGAATTACTAAAGTGTGGCCCTTATTCGCAGGGAAGATATCGAGGAAAGCCAAACAATCCTCATTCTCCATTACTTTTTTTGCAGGAATAGACCCTGCAACAATGCCACAGAAGATACAGTCAGACACAGGTTCACTGTAGGGCTTCAATTCTGGCTCGCGCAATCTTTTGACTAGGTGATTCATGTCCAAGCATGTACGACAAGAAATCCAAGATTCTCCTACTCATGCGCAGCCAGATTTTTGACCTCTTTTTGAGACCGAGAACCGTGAGGAAAGGTTCATCAATTGTGGCTATAGCCGCATTGGCAAGAATTCGATAGAAGAAGAGACCGCCTCTACTAAAAGGAGGTTTCAAAATAAATTGCACTATGGGTGGCGTCATCGCAATGGAAGAGACTTCATACGAAGCAAATTGTGAAATCGTCTCTTGCAATTCACGTAGCGATTGAGGAGCGTCGTGAAGTCCAAGCGGGATGGCGCTCTTGGACCACTCTTGAACATATCGATCAGCGCCGAGAGTTATTGAATAACCTAACTCTTGGTGCGCTCGTAAAAAAGAATCAGTGAAGGCGCAATGGACCCACAAGAGATGACGAGAATCTCTCGCGCTGTAAGCTCGGGTTTGGCCATTCTTTGATGGATATTCTCCCGAAACTTGAGAATGTAATTGATTGACTCTACGGGCTTCCCGCTCGATTGCCTCGGTCGATCCAAAAGTAGTGATTGTCAACCATCGAGTCGTGCGCTCTAACCTTCCCAGCGGATCCGTGTCATAGTGTGAATGTTCTGCCACGCCAGTAAGTGCGGCTGGATGTGCCGCTTGCATCAGTAGTGCGCGAATTCCCCCGACCAAAGTTGAAATGCATCCATGTACTTGCCATACAGCGCTCCCTGGGCCGAAGAGACCAACATCGCTGCCGATTGCCATTTGTTGCGCCCATGCAGGTGCACCTGATGGATCACCTGAAACAGTTCTGCGAAAAGCATCAGCAGCCTTATTTCCACCTAAGAGTGCGAGCACCTTATTCACAGCGCGAAGTTTATGTCCTCAACTGATAACTGCAATTTATGAAAGCGTTGAACGACCAGCCACAATTTCGAGAACTACAAGCGCTGCCAATCTCACAGTTCTCGCATCCGCAGAATCCGCACTTGCATCAATTTCAGTGATGTCTATAGCTGCAACCTCTGCACTAGCTCCTGCCAAAAATGCGAACTGTCTTAGTTCATCTGCAGAAATCCCACCGGGCGCTGCTGCGGGGCAAGAGGGAACGACGCTGCGATCGCAAACATCCATGTCGAAATCCACATGAATTCGTGGGCCTGCAATCGCAACTGCCTTTTGCCACACCTGTGTCATATTCGCCCCACGCAACGATGATCGGTGAATGACTGTTATTCCTAATTCTTGTGCACGTTCTGCATACTCGGGTGAATTGGAAAAATCAGCTATTCCAATTTGAACAACGCGACTTCCCGGTAATCCGGATTCAATCAAGCGTCTTACAGGAGATCCATTACTTATTCCGTCACGCAGATCGTAATGGGCATCGAAGGTAATCAGTCCTGTTGGATTGACCGCTTTGGCCACTGAGTATGTGATGGAATTATCGCCACCTAAAGCCACCAACAAAGTATTTTCTTTCGCGATTGACGATAATTGACCAATAGTTGAAATTTCATCAATATCAGGTGAACTCACATCTCCTAAATCGGCTATTCGCAATCGAGCAAGGTTTACTCGGGGATCTGAGTGGGCAAGAGAATAGCGAGAGAGCGATTGCCTGATTGCGGCAGGTGTCAGGTGCGCCGAGGTCGGAGAAAGACTCGTTTGATGTGCAGGAACTCCAACGAGTGCAACGCCATTGCCGTGAGTGGGCTCAGCTCTGAAAATTGTATGTGCACGAGGCCAACGCGGATCATGAGGCAAATTCACTTGTAAAGGGTATCGCTCGTTGACGAGCGTTATATAGTGACGAGATGACAACAATCGATGCAGCCCTAGGTGCACGTCCAGTTCGCGCCCCTCGAGGTCCTTCACGAACCGCTCTCGGATGGGGACAAGAAGCGGCTTTACGAATGTTGCAGAACAATTTAGATCCGGAAGTTGCTGAACATCCCGACAAATTGGTTGTCTATGGAGGCACCGGCAAAGCAGCTCGTAATTGGGAATCCTTTGATGCGCTGATTAAGACGCTTTCGCATCTCAAAGATGACGAAACAATGCTCGTGCAATCTGGAAAACCTGTCGGCGTCTTTCGGACCCATGAATGGGCTCCCCGAGTTCTCTTAGCAAATTCAAATCTTGTTGGAGATTGGGCGACTTGGCCAGAATTCAGACGCCTAGAGGATCTTGGGTTGACGATGTACGGACAGATGACCGCTGGTTCCTGGATTTACATCGGAACACAGGGAATTCTGCAAGGAACATATGAAACTTTTGCGGCAGTTGCCGAAAAACATTTTGGCGGATCTCTTGCCGGAACTTTGACTGTAACTGGTGGTTGCGGTGGTATGGGTGGCGCTCAACCATTGGCAGTGACGATGAACGAAGGAACATGTCTAATCATTGATGTTGATGGTTCACGTCTCCAACGCCGAGTGAAAAAAAGATACCTCGATCTCATCGCCGATAACCTCGAGGATGCCGTGGCTCAAGCAGTAAAAGCTCGTTCTGAAAAGCGCGCTATCTCGATTGGCCTTGTTGGAAATAGCGCAGTGATTCTTCCTAAACTTTTAGGGATGGGTGTTCCCATCGATATCGTGACTGACCAAACTTCAGCCCACGATCCACTCTTTTATATTCCAGAAGGCATAGATGTCGAAAGCGCCCGTGATCTAGCTCTTCGAAACCCCGAGGACTTCTCCAAACGCGCCAAAGAATCTATGGCAAAACATGTAGAAGCTATGGTCAATTTCAAGGACAGAGGGTCTGTGGTCTTTGACTATGGAAATTCAATTCGAGATGAAGCACGTCAAGGTGGTTTTCAAAGAGCTTTTGAATTCCCTGGATTTATACCTGCCTACATACGTCCGCTCTTTTGCGAAGGCAAGGGTCCTTTCCGATGGGTCGCGCTATCTGGAGACCCAAAGGATATTCATCGAACTGATCAAGCGGTCATGGAGCTCTTTCCTGAAAATAAACACTTGCAACGCTGGATCACAATGGCGCAAGAGCGAGTCGAGTTTGAGGGGCTCCCAGCAAGAATCTGTTGGTTAGGTTATGGTGAAAGAGATAAAGCTGGTCTTGCTTTTAACGATCTTGTGGCACGAGGAGAAGTAAGTGCGCCTATTGTCATTGGTCGCGATCACCTAGATTGCGGAAGCGTTGCATCTCCTTATCGAGAGTCTGAAGGAATGTATGACGGTTCAGATGCTATTGCGGATTGGCCATTACTAAATGCCATGATCAACATTTCATCAGGCGCTTCCTGGGTCTCTATTCATCACGGAGGCGGAGTCGGAATTGGTCGATCCATCCATGCTGGCCAAGTCAGCGTTGCAGATGGAACAACCCTTGCGGCACAGAAATTGGAGAGAGTGCTTACGAATGATCCCGGCATGGGCGTCATTCGACATTGCGATGCGGGCTATGCTCACGCCCAAGAAGTTGCAATTGAAAAAGGCGTACACGTACCCATGATGAATGGAATTACCGGTCGGTGACTTCAATTGCACTTACCAACATTGAAACGTTGGTTACAAACTCTGCAGAACTTGGTGAAGGTCTTCTTGGCACAAGTAGCCACATGACTCTCGTGATTGAGGATGAAAAAGTCGCTGCGTTATCAAATCGAACCCCTGATGGGGTTGACAGGGTTATCGACTGCTCTGGAAAGACAGTTATCCCTGGATTTGTAGATTCACATACCCATCTGATTTTTGCTGGTGATCGAAGTGAGGAATTCGCAGCGCGGTCCCGCGGGGAAAAGTACTCCGCAGGTGGGATAAAGACCACGGTTGCTGCAACTAGAGCGGCATCTAATTCAAAACTGACAAGTAACGCTCAACTTCTCCTTGACGAGGCGTTATCGCACGGAACTACCACAGTCGAGATTAAGACAGGTTATGGACTGACTCGCGCCGATGAGATCCGCTCTCTTGAAATCGCGAGTACATTCACAGATGAAATCACGTTATTGGCTGCCCATGTTGTTCCCGAAGAATTTACCGGTGACTCTGATGCATATGTTGAGTTGATTATTAAAGAGATTATTCCGGTAGTTAATGCAAAATGGATAGATGTTTTTTGCGATACGGGAGCTTTCACGGTTGACCAAAGTCGCAGAATTTTGAGCGCAGGTCGTGCTGCTGGAATGATGCCACGAATTCACGCAAATCAACTAACCCGAACTTCTGCAGTCGAATTGGCTATTGAAGTTGACGCCGCATCCGCAGATCACCTCAGCGCAAGCATTGATGCAGATATCGAAGCACTTGCCAGTAGCTCCACAGTTGCAACGTTATTACCGGGGGCAGAATTTTCTACCGGTCACCAAGGAAAACTTGGTCGCAGACTTCTCGATGCTCATGCTCAAGTTGCGATTGCAACAGATTGCAATCCCGGTTCAAGCTTTACGACCTCCATGCCCTTCTGCATCGCAGCAGCCGTAAGCCTGCTGGGCTTTACAGTTGATGAAGCGCTCTATGCGGCGACCGCGGGTGGTGCGGCAGCGTTGCGTAACTCTGATATCGGAAACTTAGCTATTGGCTCGCGCGCTGATATCGCCATCCTCAAATCACCTTCTTACGTTCATCTGGCATATAGGCCTGGTGTGCAATTAGTCGAGAAAACTCTGAAAGCAGGAAGAGAAGTGAATACATGGCAGAAGTGACGATTTCAACAAGCGGAATGACCTTTCAAGACGTTATCGATATCGCGCGTCATGGAGCTCATGTTCTCCTTTCCGACGAAGCTGTTGAGGCAATGCAGAAATCTAGAGATCATGTAGAAGCGCTAGCTGCCAGCGATACGCCTGTGTATGGAATTTCAACTGGATTTGGTGCTCTCGCTAATCGTCATGTCTCTTCTGAGCTACGCACTCAACTGCAGCGATCTCTCATACGTTCGCACGCGGCCGGTGTAGGTGAACCGATTGAAGTAGAGGTTGTTCGCGCACTTATGGCGCTACGACTCAAAACTTTGGCATCAGGTCGAACTGGTGTTCGTCCCGTCGTTGCGCAGACCATGGCAGATCTACTTAATTCAGGAATTACTCCCCTAGTTCGTGAATACGGTTCCCTTGGCTGCAGTGGTGATTTGGCTCCACTTGCGCATTGCGCGCTGGTGTTAATGGGTGAAGGTGAAGCCGTTGACCGCAATGGCGTCGTCCGTCCCGTTCCGGAACTTCTTAATAACGCCGGAATTACTCCAGTTCAACTCGCAGAGAAGGAAGGGTTGGCGCTGATCAATGGAACCGATGGCATGTTGGGATCACTGATTCTATCCATCGCGGATTTGCGAAATTTGGTTGATAGCTCCGACGTTATCGCTGCCATGAGTGTTGAAGGCTTACTTGGAACCGACCGTGTATTTATTCCTGAATTACATGAACCATTACGTGCTCATCCTGGACAAGCGCAAAGTGCAGCTCGAATGTTCTCCGTTCTCAACGGCTCAGGTATCGTCGCATCTCACTTGCTCAACGACGATCGTGTTCAGGATGCATATTCACTCAGATGCGCCCCTCAGGTTGCTGGAGCAGTACGTGACACCGTTGATTACGCCGAATCTGTTGCACAACGAGAACTCAAGGCGGTTATTGATAACCCAGTTGTTCTTCACGATGGTCGGATTTCTTCCAATGGAAATTTTCATGGCGCTCCGATTGCTTACGTTCTCGATTTCCTTGCAATTGCCGTAGCCGACCTAGGAAGTATCTCTGAGCGCAGAACTGATCGCGCGCTCGATAAAAATCGAAACGCTGGGCTACCTCCATTTCTGGCTGATGATCCCGGTGTTGATTCTGGTCTCATGATCGCGCAATACACGCAGGCGGCGCTAGTGAGCGAGAATAAGAGATTGGCGGTTCCTGCGAGCGTTGATTCAATTCCCTCTTCCGCGATGCAAGAAGATCATGTCTCCATGGGGTGGTCTGCCGCTCGAAAATTACGAACGGCAATTGCTAATCTGACTCACATCATCGCAATCGAATTAGTAACGGCAGCGCGCGCTATTGAATTGCGCGCTCCTCTGACTCCGAGCCCTACATCAGCCACAATCATCGCAGCTCTACGCAAGAGCGTCCCAGGCGCTGGACCTGACCGCTATCTCTCCCCTGAATTAATGGCTGCAACCAGGTTTGTTGCCAGTGGCGCAGTTATGAATGGGCTTCAATAAATACCCTAGAGTTTTCAAAAATTATCTCTTGATCATAATCAAGAGTTGCAACGTGATAGCTGTTTACAAGCTCAATTCGTTGCTTTTGCCGTGATCCAATTTCGTTCATGATGATTTCGGTATTGCTGACCGGCAATGTGTGATCGTCAACGCTATGAAATAGCAGTGTTGGAACGGTGACATCATGCAAACGCTTACGGGTGTAGTGGAGCATTTTCAAAAGCTCGTAGACACCAACAGCGGGAAGTGAGTCATAGCCGTATTCGGTAATCCCGGGTCGCTTGATATCGTCGCCTACAGAATCTCGCATTTTTTGGAAGCGAGATATCAGCCAAGCTAATTGATGGGGTACGAATTTCACGTGGATCATCGGGTTCACCAAAATAATTCCAGCTAACTCTCGAGAATATCTAGTCGCTACGTTGAGAGTGGTGCCTCCTCCCATTGAAAGCCCACAGATAAATACTTTCTCGCAAGTCTGAAGAAGTTCTTGCAAATCGCTCTCAACTTTAGCTGGCCATTCTCGCCATTTAACATGGTTGAGATCTTCAGGTTTAGTGCCGTGCCCAGGCAGAAGTGGAACTTTTACGGTGTACCCACGTTGATTGAGATATTCGGCCCAAGGACGCATCGATGCAGGAGATCCAGTAAAGCCATGTACTAGCAGAACGCCAATCTTTCTATTTGCGCCAGAACCAGCAGAAAACCAATCGTTCAATAGACCAGTAGGAGCGCCTTCAACTGCCATGTAAAGAGAGTATTACGACTTACTTGTCATAGCAATGTTCTAGAGTGAAGCCGTGGCAGCGAATGAAGATGAGAAATCATGGCAATCCACTCTGCAAGATTTCGGAAGAGCGCTCAATCAAACAACATTTGTGGTGATTGATCTAGAAACCACTGGTGGGGCTCCTCATCTTGGGGCGGCTATCACCGAAATCGGTGCCATCAAATCTCGAGGTGGTGAAATTCTAGGTGAGTTTCACACCTTCGTAAATCCGGGACATCCAGTCCCTTCGTACATTACCAATCTCACTGGTATTACCGACGATATGCTCTTTCAATCACCGCGTATCGCTCAACTCTTTCCTGAGCTTTTGAGATTCCTCGGCCCCCATAGCGAGACGGTACTGGTAGCACAGAACGCCCCATTCGATTTATCTTTCCTCACCTTTGCCGCCCGAGAATCAAGTTATCAATGGCCGCCTTTCCCGGTACTCGATACCGCCATTATTGCGCGCAAAGTTCTTACCCGTGAAGAAGTACCTAATTGCAGACTCTCCACTTTGGCCCAATTCTTTGGTACTGCAACGACACCAAATCACCGAGCCCTGGAAGATGCAAAGGCCACTCTCGACGTATTTCATGGATTACTTGAAAGGCTGGGATCTTTCGATATTCACACGTTGGAAGAGCTCATGAATTTTGGTAAACGAGCTAAGAAGCCGAAATCTCCTGCGTTAAAGCAGCCCAACGATTAAGCAAATTTTTGGCAGCTCCAGAATCAACAGCGCTGGTAGCGCGTTCGAGTCCTTCGGCTAAACGCGTCTTTATATCTGAATCGAATCTTCCTTCATACGCAGCAATTGCCGCAGCAGCATTGAGTAAGACCGCATCTCGTGGTGCTCCACGCTGACCATCAAAAATGGCGCGGCTTATTGCAGCATTCTCTTGCGCATCTCCCCCGACGAGCGCCTCAATAGGAGCTCGCGCAATTCCGAAATCCTGCGGATCTATCTGCTCTTTTTTAATCTCATTCTTTCCGATCGAAAGTACAGTTGTAGTTGTCGTCAAGGTGATCTCATCAAGGCCATCATCACCTCGGAAGACAAATCCATCACAACCTTTTGTTGCTAAAACCTCTGCCATCAACGCGTGCATTCGTTCATTCGCAACTCCAATTGCAGCAGCCTGTGGCTTTGCTGGATTTGCCAGAGGACCCAAAATATTGAAGACAGTTGGAACACCCAACTCTTTTCGAGCAGGAGCGGCAAACCGCATGGCAGGGTGGAAGACAGGTGCGAAGCAGAAGCCGATTCCTAATTCACGAAATGTGCGTTCGACGCCTTTTCCATCAAGCCCTGGAATTACCCCAAGCGCTTCCAGGAAATCTGAGGCGCCGGAACGAGATGAGACCGCTCGATTTCCATGTTTAACGACTTTAGCTCCCGCCGCAGCAGCAACAATGGCTGCAGTAGTCGAAATATTGATTGTATGTGCACCATCTCCACCAGTACCTACGGTGTCAACTGCACGTTCCATAATTGCAATTGGTCCCGAATGGCGATACATCTCAGAGACAAGTGCAGCGACTTCTTCTGCGGTCTCTCCTTTAGCTTTGAGGGCGAGAAGAAATTTCTTTATATCTTCCACATCTGCGCCGCCTTGCAAGATATGGCCCATCACGCCCTGAATCTCTGTTGCGGCAAGATTTGTGCCAGCTTCCAATTTTGTTAGGACTTCGTCCCATAGCTGGCGAGTATCAGTCATGCGTTGTAAAAACTACACATTTGCACTGGTGCGAGAACGCAACAATTGTGCAACTGTGTGTGCAAGAGTAAATGGATCAACTGGGTGTAGAACATTTGCGTCGGCGCGCGACCATGCCGCCAACCATGCATCCTCTTTACGACCAGTAATCACCAAGACAGGCGGACAGTTAAAGACCTCATCCTTGAGTTGGCGACCCATCCCAATGCCACCTTCAGGTACAGCTTCTCCATCGAGAATGAAGAGATCGATAGGTGCGTCACTTCCAGGTTTTTTTGAGTCGACAAAGAGTCGCAGCGCCGCACCTGTCGCAAATTGGTGAATTACATGTTCAGCCATCTCCGGAGCAACTCGGTTTCCGAGGGCAGCTACCACCGCTTCACGGACCGTGACATCATCGGAATAGACAACGATGGAGTATTTACGCTCTCGCAGCTCTGACATGAGGCAAAGTCTAGCCATCGGATGGAGCAAGGTCGGTAGGGCTTCTGCTCTGACGACGCGTGACCCTTTTCACCTCAATTACGAGGTATTTTCCGCTATTCGCAGCCCCTCCAAATAGGTTTATGCGAGCCTTTTCGGGAATAATGCCGCCTATGACAAGCACGAGCGTGAGCGATCACCACAAAATCACTCGCCCCAATATGGTGGCAGTCGGAACTATTGTCTGGCTCTCCAGTGAACTCATGTTCTTCGCCGCTCTCTTTGCCATGTACTTCACCACTCGCGCAGTTCAAGGTCCCGAAATATGGGGTGAAGCCACTGAACTTCTCAATATTCCATTTGCTGCAATCAACACAACGGTGCTCGTTCTCTCATCTGTCACATGTCAGTTCGGAGTCTTTGCAGCTGAACGTTATCAAGCAAGACGTACCGGCTCTCTCTTTAAGGTTTCTTCATGGGGAATGCGAGAATGGTTCTCTCTTACCTTCCTCATGGGTGCCTTCTTTATCGCAGGTCAAATTTATGAATATGCAGCTCTCGTAGAAGAAGGTATGGCGCTTTCGACAAGTGCATATAGCTCGGTTTTCTATCTCGCTACCGGATTCCATGGTCTTCACGTCACGGGTGGCTTAATTGCATTTTTGATTGTGATGATTCGCGTAGCCAAAGCTCGTCGCTTTACTCAAGGACAAGCGACTACAGCAATTGTTGTTTCGTATTACTGGCACTTTGTTGATGTTGTTTGGATCGCCCTCTTTGCAGCTATTTATCTCATTCAATAATTTTCAACCGAAAGGAAACAAGTGAAGCGTCTATCGCGGCTACGCAGACATCGTGCGGCAGGACCTATCCTCTTGATATTCGCACTCTTCACCATTGGAACTACATTCCAGGTCGCTAGTGCAGTTAATCAAGAAGAAGTGACGGTCGAATCAAGATCAGCTGCGATTGCAGAGGGAAAGCAGATATTTCTTAAAGGTTGCTCCTCCTGTCATGGCCTTAATGCAGAAGGGCAGGACATTGCTCCCTCACTGATTGGCGTAGGTGCAGCTTCAGTAGATTTCCAAGTTGGAACAGGACGTATGCCTATGGCTGACATGAGCCAACAGGCGATGCGTAAACCTCCTGTCTACTCACCAGAGGAAGTTCATGCGCTAGCGCTCTATGTAGCCTCACTTGCACCAGGACCAGAAGTTCCTGGTGATGAGCTCCTCAATTATGAACGTGATGGATCTGTTGCTGAAGGTGGCGAACTCTTTAGAACAAACTGCGCGATGTGCCATAACTTTGCAGGCCAGGGCGGTGCTCTTACTCAAGGTAAATACGCTCCGACTGTCATGGGCGTTGAACCAAAACATATTTATGAGGCGATGATTACAGGTCCGCAAGCGATGCCGGTCTTTAGTGATAAGACAATCACTCCAGAGGAGAAGCTCTCCATCATCAAGTGGATTAAGTCTGCTGAGTCAGAACCACAATTAGGCGGAGTAGCACTCGGTCGCGTTGGTCCGGTAACAGAAGGATTGCTCGCGTGGACTTTAGGAATCGGATTGCTCATTGGTGCAGCAGTCTGGTTGGCAGCGAAAGCGAGATAGAAAATGTCAGAGTCAGAGTCACGTGATATCGAACTAATTAAAGATCCTGGGCTGCCCGCCCACGTTCACCGCAGAACTGATACTGATCCCATCGCTGCGGCACGCGCCGAAAAGCAGGTTGCCATTCTCTTTGGGTTATCAGCTCTTGGAACTCTCTTATTGATTTATTCCTACATTTTCATCAGCGATGAGACTTTTGTTTTTATTCCAATTTTGGGCGAAACAAATCTCCACCAATTTGGACTCGGAATGGGAATGGCTATTGCGCTCTTCTGTATTGGTGCGGGTGCTATCCATTGGGCTAAGACTCTGATGCCAGATGAGGAAGTTGTCGCACATCGCCACGAGTTTCGCTCCAATGATGAAGACCGCGCAGATTTTGTTAAGACAGTAAAAGAGGGAGCAGCTAACGCAGGGTTGGGTCGTCGCCCACTCATCAAGCGCACATTAGGTGCCGCTCTCGGGCTATCGGGACTTACTCCCCTCCTCCTGCTACGAGATCTAGGTCCACTTCCAGGAGATGACCTGAAAAAGACAAACTGGAAAGCTGGAACACGCTTAGTAACAGATCCAGGTGATCGACCAATTCGTCCAGAAGATTTAGAGATAGGCGCGGTCGCTCAAACTCAACCCGAATTTCCTGAGGGTAAAGAGCGCCACCTTGATGACATCGCCAAAGATGCAGTGCTACTTATTCGCATGCGACCAGAAGAATTTAATCTTGATAGCGAGAGACTTTCTTGGACGCACGAAGGAATTATCGCCTTCTCAAAGATCTGCTCACATATGGGGTGCGCCGTGGCGTTGTACGAGCAGACGACAAAACATCTTCTCTGCCCATGCCATCAATCAACCTTTGATGTGACTCGTGCGGCCAAAGTTATCTTTGGCCCCGCAGCCAGACCTCTGCCACAATTGGCAATCACAGTAGATGACGAGGGCTACTTAGTGGCTCAAGCACCATTTAACGAACCTGTTGGACCTAGCTTCTGGGAGCGCTCATCATGACAGCACGCGAAAGAATCGCCGGCAATGTTGCAGGGTATGTCGATGACAGAACTGGCGCTGCCAAATGGATGAAGAAGAACCTTCAAAAGGTCTTCCCAGATCACTGGTCGTTCCTCCTCGGTGAAATCTGCCTCTACTCATTTATTATTTTGTTGCTCTCTGGAACATTCCTTACATTCTGGTTTGACCCATCCATGCGTGAAGTTGTCTATGAAGGGTCATACGAGCCGCTTCAAGGAATCAAGATGTCGGCAGCCTATGCCTCTGCCTTAGATATCTCTTTTGAGGTTCGTGGCGGTTTGCTGATGCGTCAGATTCACCACTGGGCCGCACTTATCTTTATGGTGGGAATCGTTGTTCACCTCCTTCGCGTGTACTTCACCGGCGCATTCCGCAAGCCACGCGAATTTAACTGGATTATTGGCGTTGGACTTTTAACTCTTGGAATTGTTGAAGGGTTCTTGGGTTACTCACTTCCCGATGACCTGCTCTCTGGAACTGGAATTCGCATTGCCGAAGCGATTATTCAAGCTATTCCGGTCGTAGGCTCCTATCTTGCCTACTTTGCATTTGATGGCGCCTTCCCAGGAATCGCCTTTATCCCTCGCATTTACGTCGTTCACGTTCTTTTATTGCCGGGAATTTTCTTAGCGCTCATCACAGTTCACCTCATGCTCGTTTGGTACCAGAAGCACACCCAATTCCCTGGTCCGGGCCGCACCGAAAAGAATGTTGTCGGATACCCACTCATGCCTGTCTATATGGCAAAGGCTGGCGGCTTCTTCTTTATCGTCTTTGGAGTAACGGCCTTCCTAGGAGCAGTCGCTTCGATTAACCCAATTTGGCTCTATGGACCATATACACCTGGACAAGTTTCAGCTGGTTCGCAACCGGACTGGTACATGGGCTGGCTCGATGGTCTGGTGAGAATGGCTCCACCACTTGAAAGCGTCATCTTTGGATACACAATCTCATGGAACATTCTGATTCCAGGTTTAATTTTGCCAGGAATTATGTTTACGGGATTGGCGCTCTATCCATTTATCGAAAGTTGGATCACAGGAGATAAGCGCGAGCACCACCTCTTGGATCGCCCTCGTAATACACCTAATCGCACAGCTATTGGTGTTATGGCGCTTACCTTTACCCTCGTCTCGCTCATCAACGGTGGTAACGACATCATTGCAACCACATTTGATCTCACTATTAATCAGATGATGTGGTTCTCTCGTATCGCAATCATCGTGCTTCCTCCTATCGCCTTCGTCATCACCAAACGACTATGTCTGTCATTGCAAAGAGCTGACCGTGATCTAGTCCTTCATGGTCGTGAAACAGGACGTTTAGTTCGTATGCCAAATGGTGAGTTTGTAGAGGTCCATGAGCCAATTAGCGCTGAAAAGGCGTGGCTGCTGACATCGCATGAGCAGCTAGCACCTCTTGAACTTCCAGAGGTAGATGAAGCGGGCGTGCGTCGTCCCGCAGCGATTAAGAATCGTATTCGAAATCGAATTTCACGCGCCCATGCTGTCGCTGTTCCTAAGGCTACAGAGACAGAGCGTCGTGAGCTGGAAGGTCACCACTAGTCGGTAGCGCGTTATCGCAAGATTTCAGCCGAAAATTACTCTCCGTTGTAGTGGCTAGATATTGCTGCAAAGGCCTGATCTAAAATGGCAAACCCTTCGCGTAGCTGCGCCTCTGTGATATTGCACGGTGGGCAGATATGCATGCGGTTGTAATTAGTAAATGGCATCAAACCTAACTTCTTACAGGTTGCCACCAACTCGGTCATGGCAGGGCTAGTGCCACCGTAAGGCGCTAGCGGCTCACGAGTGCGTCGATCCTTCACTAAATCTAGAGCCCAGAATGTCCCACGACCTCGAACTTCACCTATTACCTTATGTTTTGATTGCAATTCCTGCAGGAGCGGTTTAATGACACGCTCCCCCATATCCGCTGCGTTCTCAACAATCTTCTCATCGGCCATCACATCTAAAGTTGCTACTGCTGCGGCACACGCTAGTGGATGGCCACTATAGGTAAGTCCTCCTGGAAAGACTCTCTCATCAAATGTTTTGGCGATTTCATCGCTAATGATGACTCCTCCGAGAGGGACATATCCGCTATTGACGCCCTTTGCGAAGACAATCAGATCAGGTTCAACCGATGAATGTTGATAGGCAAACCATTTTCCAGTACGACCAAATCCGGCCATAACCTCATCGGCAATCCATTTAATTCCATATTTGTCGCAGAGAGCTCTTACGCCTTCTAGGTAACCAGCAGGAGGCAGCAATACGCCTGCGGTACCAACCACGGACTCAATCAATATTGCGCCAATCGTTGCTGGCCCTTCAAAGATAATGACCTGCTCTAGATGTTCGAGAGCGCGTCTGCATTCTTCTTCTTCCGTTGTGGCCCAAAATGCTGAACGGTAGAGATATGGTCCGAAGAAATGTACATGACCATAGGCATATTCGTTGGGCCAGCGACGAGGATCTCCCGTTGCGGCGATCGCAGCCGAGGTATTGCCATGATAACTACGATAGAACGAGAGAACTTTATGGCGATTTGTATGGAGACGAACCATACGAATGGCATTTTCGACGGCGTCAGCGCCACCGTTAGTGAAGAAAACTTTATTGTGATGAGCACCAGCCCGCGCTGTAATTCTTTTTGCCGCTTCCCCGCGCGCTTCGTTGGCATGTTGCGGCGCCACGGTGGTTAAGAGAGCTGCCTGATCTTGGATTGCTGCAACAACTTTTGGATGTTGAAAGCCAATGTTGGTAAAAACTAATTGACAAGAAAAATCTAAATACTTCTTTCCATCAAAATCCCAGAAGTAGCTTCCTTCTCCCCCAGCGACAGGAAGAGGCGAGATTTGCGCTTGCGCGCTCCAAGAGTGAAATACATGCGCTCGGTCTGTAGCAAAGACCTCTTTGCCGCGTTCTGGATTAGCTTCTGGCTGTGTCATAGGCGCAATCTAATCACCTTTAACTTTGAATGACGAGGGCCACTCCAAAAGCGGACATTAAAATTCCTAAAATTCCTAGCGGGCCAACTGTCTCTTGAAAGAGAAGAAATCCTTGCAGGACTGCCATCGGTGGGACGAGATAAAGAAGGCTAGACACTTTTGCCGCCGTACCATTATTGAGTAGCCAAAGGAGTAACAAGATGGCTGCGATTGAAGTAACTAGAACTGCCCAAGTCATGGTCCAAAAAGAGGTATGAGTCAATTCAAAATGAGTCCTGCCTCGGAAGATGGAGATCAGCAACATAACTATTCCAGCAACTAAAAATTGATAGGTAGTTCCAGCCATCAGTGGGATAGATCTACCGATCTTTTTCTGCAGCAAGGTAGCAACTGTGCTTCCAATAAGCGCAAGTACTAAAAGTGTTAATGACTCGGCGGTAAAACCACTCGCACCTGTCAATTTGGGTAGAACTACAAGCACCACTCCAGAGAGTCCAAAAAGTAGTCCAAAGATTTGACGCAAAGTCAGTGGTTCTGCCAATAGACCAACTGCCAAGAGCGAGACCAGTATGGGCTGCAAACTTGTTATGACTGAAGAAAGTCCAGCAGGAGCTCCAAGTTCGATGGCATACCAAACGCCACCTAAGTAGAGCCCATGTAGTGCCAAACCAATAAGAATGGTTGCTATTAAATCTTCGCGAGAAAGAGTGAGCGGTAGCCTTAAGGCGAGGGTAATAAAGAAGAGAATAACTGCTGCAAAAAGTAGGCGAAGTGCAAGAAAATAAAGCGAATCGCTATCTTCAAAACCAAACTTTGCGACTACGAAGCCAGAGCTCCAAATGATGGTAAATATCCATGGAGCGACTCGCGCCAAATTCTTCATGGATAGCCGATATACAGCAGGTTAGTGCTGAGATACCGGTTTTTCGTATTCAGTAACCATTCCGATAATGCTGATGACCAAGGTGCCTAAAGCAATCAAGACCAACCACCATCCAATAATCAGGCCAAGGCTTAAGGCAGTTGCACTGAGAGCTACGGGGAGGGGCCACCAAGAGTGAGGGCTGTAGAAACCAAGTTCGCCAGCATCATCGGCAATCTCCGCATCATCGTTATCTGATGGGATTGCAAAACCAATACGTTTTTGGGTGAACCAAAGATAGAAACCAACCATTCCAGCTAGACAGGCAGCCAGAATCATCCCCGTAACTCCAACAGGTTCACCGCCAATCAACCAATAAATAATTGTCATTGCGACATAAAAGACTGAGAGGAAGGTGAAGAGTTTCCAGTTAGCTTTCATGTTTAGTGACCTTCTGTCTTGATATGTGGGTGGTGGAGATCAAAAGCAGGACGTTCTGAACGAATACGTGGCATCGACAAGAAGTTGTGACGAGGCGGAGGACATGTTGTTGCCCATTCAAGTGATGATCCGTATCCCCATGGATCATCCACTTCAACCTTAGGAGCCTTTCGGGTAATCCACACATTGGCAAAGAATGGGATCATAGAAAGCGCGAGTAGGAATGAACCAACGGTAGAAATCATATTCATGCCGGTGAAGCCATCAGTAGCAAGGTAATCGGCGTAACGGCGTGGGAAGCCCTTGATGCCCAACCAGTGCTGAATCAGGAAGGTGAGGTGGAACCCAAAGAAGAGAGTCCAGAAATGGATCTTTCCTAAAGTTTCATTAAGCATGCGACCTGTGAACTTTGGCCACCAGAAGTAGAAGCCCGCGAACATTGCGAAGACCACTGTTCCAAAGAGCACGTAATGGAAGTGAGCAACTACGAAGTACGAAGCCGAGACAGCAAAATCGAGTGGAGGTGAAGCCAAGATAATTCCGGTAATTCCCCCGAAGAGGAAGGTGACGAGGAAGCCCATTACCCAGAGCATTGGTGTTTCAAAGGTTACGTGACCACGCCACATGGTTCCGATCCAGTTAAAGAACTTCACACCGGTGGGAACTCCAATAAGGAATGTCATAAATGAGAAGAATGGGAGGAGAACTTTTCCACTGGCAAACATGTGGTGAGCCCAAACTGCTACAGAGAGAGCTGAGATTGCGATCGTTGCCGCAATCAGACCTTTATAACCAAAGATTGGCTTACGGCTAAAGACAGGAAGAATTTCTGTGGCAATTCCGAAGAATGGAAGAGCCAAGATGTACACCTCTGGATGGCCAAAGAACCAGAAAAGATGTTGCCAGAGCATCGCTCCACCATTTGCTGGATCAAAGATGTGAGTACCGAAGAGTCGATCAGATTCCAGTCCAAGAAGCGCTGCCGCCAAAGGAGGGAAGGCAAGCAAGACAAGGATTGAAGTCAAGAGCACGTTCCAAGAGAAAATTGACATACGGAACATCGTCATTCCAGGTGCGCGCATTGTAAAAATTGTTGTAATGAAGTTAACGCCGCCCAGAATTGTTCCAAGACCTGAAATTGCCAGACCCATAACCCATAGGTCCCCACCAATTCCGGGTGAATACGTTGAGTTAGCTAAAGGTGCATACGCTGTCCAACCAAATGAAGCTGCGCCGCCAGGAGTTAAGAATCCAATCGTCGCTTGAATTGAACCGAAGAAGTAGAGCCAGTACGAGAGCATGTTAAGACGGGGAAAAGCAACGTCGGCAGCGCCAATCTGCAGAGGCATGATCACGTTTGCAAAACCTACAAAGAGTGGAGTTGCAAACATCAACAACATAATGGTTCCGTGCATCGTAAAGACTTGGTTGTACTGCTCTACGCTCATAAATTGCATGCCTGGGCGCGTGAGTTCTGCGCGAATGAAGAGCGCCAAGACTCCGCCAATTAAGAACCAGGCAAATGAGGTAGCCAGATAGAGATACCCGATGCGCTTGTGATCTGTTGACGTAATTGTCTTAACGAACTGGCTACCTAAAGAGGTTTTTTGGACGCCCTGGCGAGGGGCTGCAATCGTTGGACGTTCCGCAAATGTTGTCATGCTGCGCTCACCTTCAATGAGTCGAGATAATTTTGATACTGCTCAGGAGTTACTACTTTGACTGTGAAGAGCATCTGCGAGTGATTTCTTCCGCAGAGAATGTTGCAGCGTCCCGGGAACTCTCCAAGTTTGTTGGCAGTGAACTGCAACTTATTGGTCTCGCCTGGCAAATTTTGCATTTGAATCATAAAAGCTGGGATCCAGAAACCATGGACCACATCAGTTGCGGTCAAGGTAAAGCGAACCTTTTCGCCTTGTGGCAAGTACAGCGTCGGTGGCTGGGCCGGAGTACCTGTCACCACGGCCTCTTCGCCCGCCTCGGTATATCCAAATTGCCATGACCACTGAAAACCATTGACTGAGATTTCATGCTGAACTGGAGAGGTCTTATCAACAATTTCAGTCTCTTTGATGGCGGTGAAGTAGAAAAGGACTGCCACGATAATGAATGGGATAACGGTGTAAAGAATTTCAACAGGAATGTTGTACTGAGTCTGCTTTGGAAATTCACCTTTGCTGGCAGAAGCGCGATGAAAAACTGCCGGCCACAAAATAAGAATGAGAGTAATGACTCCTACTACTGCTCCGGCAATCCAAGCCCCTTGCCAGAGTGAGATGGAAATGTCATTAACGCTAGAGGCATCTTTAGGAAAACCCATTCCTGAAATATTTTTTGAATCAAGAGAGCAACCGCCGAGCGCCAAAAGGAGGGGGGTGAGAGCTAGAGCCACTCGGATAGGGCGCCGTCTACGCGAAGAAGAAGACATAGGCCAAGGATAGTGGTGCAGTGTGCATGTGCTCGCCCGAGCGAGTAGCGTTCGTTCGGTGGTTCGTATCACAGGAAATTTCACCTCAGAGGGACCGCTCCACCCTGCAGCAAAAGAGGCGCTATTAGCGGCTTTTGACCAAGGTTGGGCCGACCCTAAGAAGATTTCTCAGAGCTCGGCGAAGGCTGCCATCTTAAAGAACCAGTCTTTAGAAAACATCGGCGCTCGTCTGGGAATCCGGCCGGATGCGATTGAAATTATCGGCGAACCTGCACTTGGCCACTTTCTAGCGATAGCAGGGCTGCTCTCCCCTGACCACAATTTTGCATATGGCGGGATTGATAAAGGAAAGATACGGGCCGTCGCTCGCGCCCATTCCGGCCCGGTTCAGGAGTTAGAAGTTGATGGCAGCGGCCAATATTTAGCGGAAAGCTTGATCACAGGAAAATCCGTTCTCTCATTACAACTAGCCAATGGCGAGACCGGAGTGATTCAAAATTTTCGACCAAAAAATGACGTTCAAATTTCGGTTGATGCCACTTCGTCGGGACCTCGAATACCGCTTCCAGAACATTGGTCGACCGCGCTCTTTGATGCACAGTCTTGGTCTGGACCTAGCGGAATTGGAGTGATGGCTATCAGCGATTCCCGCTATAACTACCCTTTACCGAGAATCGCACCAATCAATTCACCGGGTTCTTATTCGCTTCCACTTTTGGTAGCTGCAGCGATTGCTTTGGAAAATTTCACGCCAGAAGATCCAGCTTTGCGTGAGCAGCTAAAAAATTCCCTTACACAGATCAAAGGTGTTTCAATCGTTGCCGCTGATTCACCTTCTCTGTCGAATAAGTTATCTGTTGTGGTTGAAGGGCTCGCTGGCGAGCAGATAGTAAGAGCTCTTGCCCAAGAAGGTATCGACGTTGATTCCGGTTCAGCCTGCTCTGCTGAGGATTTGCAGCCAAGCCACGTGCTCGCTGCGATGGGATATCCAACAAATGGCCATATCCGCTTAACGCTTCACAACGACACACACATCGAAGATATTGAGAACCTTAAGAACAGTCTCCGGAAGATTCTCGCGGCGCCCGTAAATTAGCGCGGCAGGTGCTCCGCGATTTCCGCTGCCGCCGAATCTCCGTAAGCATCGCGGAACCGACTCAGAAATTCATCGTGAGTAAATCGGTACTCCTGGGTTCCGGTTGTTTCAATGACGTAAGTGGCAATCATCGAACCTAATTGAGCGCAACGTTCGAGAGATAGACCCCATGCCAGGCCTGCTACGAATCCAGAGCGAAATGAATCACCTACGCCAGTAGGGTCGACTTTACCTTTCTCTTTTGCGCAACGAACTTTGATAAATGTTCCATCTTTGCTTTCCACACGAGCACCTTCGGAACCTTGTGTGACGATTCGATATGTAACTCGCTCGAGAATCTCGCGATCGCTCCAACCGGTCTTTTGAATAGCCAGCGCTAATTCATACTCGTTCATAAAAAGATACGTTGCACCTTCGATGAGTTTCTTGATTTCCTCACCACTCATTCTTGCCATTTGTTGCGAAGGATCTGCCGCCACAGCTACACCGGAAGCAAGAGCCACCTCTGTGTGGCGAAGCATCGCTTCGGGATCGTCGGGAGAGATCACCAATAAATCGAGTTTCCCGACTTTATCCATGATTGGCCCCAGTTCAATATTGCGAGCCTCTGACATCGCACCTGGAAAGAAGGAAGCAATCTGATTGAGCTCTGTATCCGTAGTAACTGTGAAATGTGCGGTGTGCTGATCGGTCGAGACCAACGCATGAGAAGTGTTAACCCCATGGCGAGTAAGCCAGGCATCATAATCGGAGAAATCCTTACCAACGGCAGCAATCAGAATTGGGTTAAGGCCAAGAACGCCTAAACCAAAAGAGATATTGGCAGCGCAACCACCACGGCGAACCTCTAACCCATCAACAAGGAAGGAGAGCGAAACTTTTTCAAGAGAACCTGCAACAAGTGAATCGGTGAACTTGCCCGGGAAGGTCATGAGATGGTCTAAACCGACAGAGCCTGCAACACCTATTTTCATAGGCCGTATCTAACTACAGGTAATAAGTGGTCAGAGGTATTAGTTAAAGGAATCGCCGCATGCACATGAACCCTGTGCATTTGGATTATCGATGGTGAAACCTTGCTTCTCGATGGTATCGACAAAATCAATAGTTGCGCCCATGAGATATGGATCGCTCATCTTGTCGACGACCACCTTAACTGAGCCAAAGGTACGAGCGATATCGCCTTCTTGGTTGCGATCGTCAAAGTAGAGCTGATAGCGCAGACCAGAGCATCCACCAGGTTGCACCGCTACTCGGAGATAGAGATCATCTCGTCCTTCTTGAGCCAAGAGAGCAGCCACTTTCGCCGCAGCTACATCGGTCAAGGTGATTCCGGTAGAAATTTCGACGGGTGTTGTTGCTTCAGTAGTCATGGCTACAGAATACCCGCGTCAGGTTGCCGATGCGAACTCAAACGCAAGAGAATGTACCTATGACCATTTCGCTCCAGGATTTACTGATTCTTGGTCAGGGACGTGACCTCGCCTCTGAACGGGGAGTTTCCTGCACCGGCGAACTACCCGCGGCTAGTGATCCTGATCTTGTTGCGCGCGCGGTGGCGGCTCGCGCTGGTTTAGGAGCAAGAGCGCTTGTGCTGGGGCACCACTACCAACGCGATGAAGTCATTCAATTTGCAGATATCACTGGTGATTCTTTTAAGTTGGCGCAAGCTGCATCACAACAGAGTGAGGCTGAATTTATCTTCTTCTGCGGTGTGCATTTCATGGCTGAGAGCGCGGATATCTTGACTTCAGAAGATCAAAAAGTGATTCTGCCCGATCTTGCTGCAGGATGTTCGATGGCGGATATGGCAACTGCGTCACAAGTACAAGCGTGTTGGAGTGAACTGGAGCGAATCGGGGTTGCCTCTCATACGGTGCCAGTGACCTATATGAACTCATCTGCCGCAATTAAAAGTTTCACTGGGGAGCATGGTGGAACTATCTGTACCTCATCAAATGCTCAAAAAACTATGGAATGGGCGCTCTCCAAGGGAGACAAGATTCTCTTTCTTCCCGACCAGCATCTGGGTCGCAACACAGCTGTTTTATCGCTCGGACTTTCGCTCGAAGATTGCGTTGTATGGAATCCGTGGAAACCCATGGGTGGCCTCACTGAGGCGGAGATAAAAAACGCCACAGTTATTTTATGGCGTGGTCACTGTTCGGTACACGGACGATTTACAAAAGAATCTATCGCCGAGGTTAGGAATCGAATCTTCGGAGTAAACGTGATTGTTCATCCAGAATGCACCCACGATGTTGTTACATCCGCAGACGTGATAGGAAGCACAGAGAAGATTATTCAAACAGTTTCACAATCTGCACCTGGTTCTCGTTGGGCGGTTGGAACTGAGCTCAATCTGGTTTCACGTCTTGCAGCAAATAATCCAGATAAAGAAATCGTCTTCCTTGATAAGACTGTCTGCTATTGCTCGACTATGAACCGCATCGATCTACCGCATCTGGTCTGGGCGATGGAATCTGTTCTTGCAGGACATATCGTCAATCACATTAGGGTCGATAAGCGAGTAGCTACATACTCGAAGTTAGCCCTTGACCAGATGCTCGCCCTATAGTTGGCCCATGACTGAAGAGAAGAAAAAGGGTCGTCCAACTCCTAAACGCAAGGAAGCAGAGGCGGCTCGTAAAGTTTCATCGTTAGCTCCTGCTGCAACCAAAGCAGAGAAGAAGCGTGCTAAAGAAGCTGCACGGGCCGCTCGTGTTGCCGCTCGCGCTGCCTATATGCGTGGTGATGAAAACGCACTCCCCTCCCGCGACAAAGGTCCAGTCAAAAAATTTGTGCGAAATTATGTTGATGCCCGTAGATCAATTGGCGAATACTTTCTCCCAATCATCTTTGCTGTGCTTATCATGACGCTCATACCGCTACAGGCATTTCAACTCGGAAGTATCGCTCTTATGTACGGTGTTCTTCTGATTTCAGTGATTGATGGAATTTTTCTCAGTAGAAAAATTAAGGCTGCTGCTGCCGAGCGCTTTCCAAGTGGTGATTTCAAAGGAATCGGTATGTACGGTTGGCTTCGCTCAACGCAAATGCGTCGAATGCGTATGCCCAAGCCGCAAGTCAACCCTGGAGATTCCATTTAGTTGAAATTTTAAGGCCGTGGGTTGGGACTCACGTTCTTCTTGGGATCACGTTCTGCGACATGACCAATTGCTTTGTCAATCGCCTTCATCACATCTACCGGTAACTTAACTCCGGCTGCCTTGACGTTATCTTTGATCTGCGCTGGTTTCGTCGCACCCATAATCGCACTTGAAACATTTGGATTTTGTAGCACCCAGGCTAGCGCCAGCTGTGACATGGACAGATCTACGCTCTCTGCAATGGGCTTCAATAATTGAACTGCGGCAAGTACATCATCCTTCATCCACCGCGCAATCATGGCGGCACCGCTCTTCTTATCTGTGGCGCGCGAACCTGCTGGAGCTTTTTTGCCAGGGAGATACTTGCCGGTCAAGACTCCTTGAGCCATGGGTGACCAGACAATCTGTCCAATCCCCTCTCTCTGCGAGAGTGGTACAACTTCGGACTCGATCACGCGCCATAGCGCGGAATACTGTGGCTGACTTGATACGAAGCGTGTGTAGCCGCGCTGATCTTGAATCTTTAGCGCCTGTGCAATCTGTTCAGCTGTCCACTCTGAAAAACCAACGTAGATAACTTTTCCCTGGCGCACGAGATCATCAAGTGCGCTGAGTGACTCTTCGAGAGGAGTTTCAAAATCAAATCGATGAAGTTGATAGAGATCAATGTGGTCTGTATTCAGGCGCTTTAATGACGCATGACAAGATTCCATGATGTGTTTGCGCGATAGACCGCGATCATTTTTACCGGGCCCGGTTGGCCAATAGACCTTGGTAAAGAGTTCATAGGATTCACGGCGAACGCCTTTAAGAGCTTTAGCTAAAACGACTTCAGCCTTGGTATTTGCATACACGTCGGCAGTGTCGAAAGTTGTAATTCCTTGGTTAAGGGCCTCACGCACGCACTTGATGGCAGCTTCTGTCTCTACCTGCGATCCATGGGTAATCCAATTACCGTAAGAAATCTCTGAGACATACATTCCAGTACTACCAAGACGGCGATATTCCATATCCCTACTCTAAGGCGGGCGTGGTGAGTTGCCAACAGAGAAGCGCTGTGGTTGCCTTCGCTCACAACTTCATAGATGCCTTGTAGGGGAAGTTCGGTGAAACTCCGACGCTGACCCGCAACCGTAAGAATTTCTCTCGCATCATTCAATAGGGCGAAAGAATTTAAGTCGGATTACCTACATGACATCGTAATTAGACCAACACCCGCCGAGGTTTGCGGGGTGTAGTCCAAAGGTATTTGGCGAACTTTCTCTGCCAACCGCTAGCGAGCTACCCCTGTGAGACTTCCTAACACAGGAGTTCACATGAAAAGAAGCACATATATAGCGATCAGCGTTGCACTCGCGCTTTCGCACGTCATAACAATCCCAACCGCACAAGCAGCATCTAAAGGGTGGCGCTACTGGGGATACTTTCAAACTGCCCCAGGTTCAACCGAGTGGAAAGCTGCGATGACCGGCCCTACGGTCGACATCGAAGATGGCGCCGTCGAAGGATGGTCATTTGTTTTTAGCAGCGATGACGTTCCATCTGCCGCACCGGCCGTCAAACCGGATTTTGCAAAAATTTGTGGAAAAACCAAGAAGGACCCCGATACAAAGCGAATCGCTCTAGTTATTGATTTTGGCAATAAAGCGTATGCACCTAAGGGTGAAAAAGTGCAAAAAACAATCGTTCGTTGTGTGACAACTGCAAAATCCTCACAAGGAATTGATGTACTCGCCCAGGTAGTCAAAGTTCGCTCCGCATCGTCGGGACTCATCTGTGGTTTCAACGGCTACCCCAAGAAAGAGTGCGGCGTGGAAATTGAAACTCCGGCAGCGCTCTTGAAAAAGTAGAGTTTTCTTTTTCACAAAATGAAGCAGTCGCTACACCCACTCACCATGTGGATCTGGGCACTTCTGTTGGCAACAGCGGTAGTGATCTCTGATAACACTTGGGTGGCACTTGGCTGTGTGGGGGTAGCGACTCTTCTTGTCATTCTTCGGAGTGAAAACTCTCCGTGGAGTCGAAGTTATTGGATTGCGCTGCGGATTGGCCTATTCATTCTCTGTATTCGCGCCTTCATTGGTATCGCAATCGGAGTGCCTATTCCCGGTCAAACAATATTCACTCTCCCACTCATCGATCTGCCATCATGGATGCCAGGGATTCGATTAGGCGGTGCTGTCACGCTCGAACGTTTGTCATCTGCCCTTCACGAAGGGCTCATCATCGCAACCGTTATCGCCCTATTCGGAGCGGCAACATCATTGACAAGCCCTAGAAAAGTTTTACGCACCTTGCCATTCTTTATTTACGAAATTGGAATTACCTTAGTAATCGCCACCTCACTCTTTCCACAATTAGCCCAGAGCGTCCGCCGCATTCGGTTGGCACAACGATTGCGAGGACATGAAAAGATCTCCTGGCGAGGCTTGGCAATTCCTCTCCTTGAGGAATCCCTCTCTCGTTCTCTTGCGCTAGCAGCAGCCATGGATTCACGTGGTTTCGGGGTAAGTAGAAAGCGAAGTCGCTACCGTCCAGAGAAGTGGAATCTGCGCGATAGCGCTGTCATCGCAGGAACCATGCTTATCGGATCATTGATGGTGTTCTCATGATTACCTTTTCAAATGTCTCGCTCATATATCCACATTCCACAAAAACAATTATTGAAGATCTGACTTTCTCCATTGAAGAGGGCGAAATGGTTCTCGTGATGGGTGAAACCGGGTCTGGTAAATCTTCACTTTTACGTCTTATTAACGGTTTAGTTCCCCATCACACCGGAGGCATACTCGCCGGAGACATAAGCGTTGATGGAATATCGACTCGAGAGGTAAAACCAGGCTCCCTGGCTCACATTGTCGGAATCGTTGGGCAGAACCCACTCAACAATTTTGTCGCTGATCTGGTGGAAGAAGAGTTGGCATTCGGTATGGAAGCGCTCAACTTCCCTCCAGATGTCATGCGTAAGCGAGTAGAGGAAGTCCTTGATCTCTTAAGTCTTAATGCAGTTCGACATCGTTCTATAGCCACGCTCAGCGGTGGAGAACAACAGCGAGTTGCCATAGGAGCAGCCCTTGTCATGCATCCTAAAGTTTTGGTGCTTGATGAGCCAACCAGTGCACTAGATCCGATTGCTGCTGAAGAAGTTCTTTCGCTCTTGCATCGACTTGTACACGATCTCAGCGTGACGGTGGTTATCGCAGAACATCGTCTAGAACGCGTTATTCAATTTGTCGATCGCATCATTTACATCGAAGGCAATGGTGCCACAGCGATTGGACCAGCTGAAGAAGTTCTTAAAAAGGCAGAGTTAGTCCCCCCAATTATCCGCCTAGCTCGCGCACTCAATCTCAATGAAGTGGGAACGAGCGTTCGTGAAGTTCGAAGACAGACAGAAGAAATTCGGGCGCAGAATTTCAATGATGCAGTCAAACCTGCTGCTTCATCAGAGGTGGTTGTTGAAATAGATGGCGTGAGTGTGAACTACGGGTCGCATCGTGCGCTCAAAGAAGTTTCCAGTCAGATCCACGCAGGTGAAATTGTGGCGGTAATGGGGCGCAATGGGGCTGGCAAGAGCTCTCTCCTCCAAGCAATTGTGGGCTCCTACAGCCCTACGAAAGGCAGAGTGCGAGTCCTTCAAGGAGATCCCACTCTTCTCAAAGGCGCATCTCGTCGAAAGCGAATCGGATACGTTCCGCAAGAACCTGGTGATCTGCTGTACGGACAATCGGTGCAGGCTGAATGCGCTCAAGCTGATCGTGATAACGAGATTTCCGATGGATCAACTTTCTCATTTCTCTCGCGATTGGTGCCCCATATTTCACCAAACACTCACCCCAATGATTTATCCGAAGGGCAACGATTAGCACTGGTTTTAAGTATCGTGTTGTCAGGAAACCCTGAACTTCTCGTGCTTGATGAACCCACTCGTGGTTTGGACTACCAAGCAAAGAATCTATTTGCTTTGGCGCTAAAAGAATATGCTCTGACATTTAATCGTCCCGTCATCTTAGCGACCCATGATGTCGAACTTGTTGCTGAGTTATGCCATCGAGTTCTCTTTCTGGCAGAGGGTGAAATCGTCGCCGATGGGACCACGCTCGATGTTCTTCTTTCGTCACCGGCATTTGCACCTCAAGTTGCAAAGGTGATGTCGCCTAAACCATGGCTGACAGTCTCTGATGTTGTTACAGCGTTAGCGCAGCAGAAATGAAATTCACGGCTCCTGCTTTCTCATTCCGAGGATTAGCGCTACCTGCACTCATCGTGACGAGTGCAATCAGTGCACTCGGTTTTTTGTGGCCACTTTTCATCTCCTCTGCCCAAGCCAGGCCGCAATGGATCTTTGCTCTCGCCGTTCCCAGCGCACTCTTCCTTCTCTTTACTAGTGTCAGCAATAACAAATTGGATACTAAATCAATAGCCTTACTGGCAGTGATGGCCGCAATGATTGCCGCACTTCGCCCTATGGGTACAGGCGCTGTTGGTATTGAACCTATGTGGTTTCTACTGATACTTGCAGCGCGCGTCTTTGGGCCATCCTTTGGATTTCTTCTCGGCACGTTATCTATGGTTTTGTCAGCTTTTCTGACGGGTGGAATTGGCCCTTGGGTTGCCTATCAAGCATTTGCAGCCGGTTGGATTGGATTGGGCATTGGTCTTATTCCGCGTCGAATTCGTGGTCGAGCCGAATTGGTTCTTCTCGCGCTGTACTCAATATGTGCGGCTGCCTTCTTTGGATTAGCGATGGATCTGCAATTTTGGCCGTGGACTCTTGGCGCAGATACGCAACTGTCATATCAAGCAGGTGCTCCAGTTGCAGAAAATTTACAACGATTCTTGAGTTATCACTTTCTATCGGCGATGGCGTGGGATGTTCCGCGCGCGCTATTTTCAGCCACTCTGGTTTTGGCAACAGGAAGGCCTATTTTGCACACTCTTCGCAGAGCGCACACTCGGGCCGCCTTTATGACACCTATTGAATTTATAAAGGTGAGCGCTAACGAACGCGTGAAGGATGGAAAGGTAACCCAGTAATTTTTGCAGCGCAGATGCGGCCACGAACATCGATCGTCACAGAACTGCCGATTTCATATCCAGGATCAAGAAGCGCTAATGCGATTCCAACTTTGAGACTTGGTGAAAAAGTTCCGCTTGTGATCTCACCTATTTCTCTGCCCGCTTGATCTAGCACCTTCATTCCAGCCCGCGGAATGCCGCGGTCGAGCGAAGTTAGACCATGCAAAGTGCGAGCCAGACCCAATTCCTTCTGAGTACGCAGGGCGCTCTGGCCAACAAAGCTCTTCTTCTTCCAACCGATTGCCCACCCAGCACTTGCCTGAACCGGAGTAATCTCAAGTGAAAGCTCATGGCCATGGAGTGGATAGCCCATTTCAGTTCGCAACGTATCGCGCGCACCTAAACCACATACCAAACCATCAAAAGGTTGCATGGCAGCGCAGAGGGCATCCCAAACATGAGTGGCATCTTCAATTCGAGGGACTAGTTCAAAACCCTGCTCACCTGTGTAACCAGTGCGACAGAGAATGACGTCACAGCCAGCAATCGTTACATGATCGAAGGCCATGTAATCCATATCAGGATCGAGCCCTAAAGCGAGCAAAACTGCACGTGACTTCGGCCCCTGAAGAGCAAGTACAGCAAAATCGATGTGCAGGTTGGTAATCTCTATTCCAGCTGGAGCGTTCTTCTGTAATTGATTGACAACTTCGGCTGTATTCGCTGCGTTGGGAATAAGGAAAAAGTCCTCACTGCTATTTCTATAGACAATCAGATCATCGATAACGCCACCATCTTCATTGCAATAAAGGGTGTACTGCGCATTGCTATCTGTTATCCGGTTGAGGTCATTGGTAAATTGAGAATTGAGAAAATCCAATGCGCCTGAACCAGCGACCTTTGCTTTGCCTAAATGGGATACATCAAATAAGCCAACCCGCTCTCGAACAGCGGTGTGCTCGGCGAGAACTCCAGCGCCGGGATATTCGATCGGCATAAGCCAGCCACCAAAGTCGGCCATTTTTGCCTGCAAGTCAAGATGCTTTTGATGTAAAGGTGAAGTTTTCACAGGCTTCAACCTACACTTACGCCTTGCACCGTGCGCAAGACAACGCAACTGGATTCTCAAGGGAGAAGATATGACTTCGATTCGCCTCAGCGACGGAATAGTCAAAGATGAAATCTTGGTAGTGGGATTGGCAACAAAAGCAAGCCGTGGTTCCAAGACCTCTTCATCACTCCATATCGAATCCGGTGATCTAGCCCTGGATACCAAAGCATTGTTGCAATCGCTATCAGATCTCGGAGCAACTGGTAGAGCAGATGAGGTAATAAAGCTCCCTGGAGTCACTACTCGACTTTTGGTCTTTACTGGACTTGGCAACCAAAGTTCTCACTACGACAATGAAGTACTTCGTCGCGCCGCAGGTGCCGCAGCTCGTTCTCTCTCCGGAAATTCCAGCGCAACATTTTCTCTTCCCGCAATGAGTGAGAGCGCAGTGCGTGCCATTGCCGAAGGGGCAGGTCTTGGCAACTATCTCTTCGACCAATTTAGAGGCTCCACAAAGAGCGCCCAAAAAGCCCCCCTCAAGACAATTACTATTCATACCTCGTTGGCCAGTAAGAGCGCTGCTAAAGATGCTGCCAAGATTGCAGAAGTTATCTGCACATATACATTTTTGGTGCGCGATTTGATTAACACTCCCCCAAGTCACCTCACTCCAGAGACATTCTGTTCAGCGATTACTGCTGCAGTAAAGAAGGCAGGTGGAGCTGCGCTAGGACTCAAAGTTTCAACGATGACTGAATCCCAGCTCCGCTCAAAAGGTTACGGCGGCATCATGGCCGTTGGTCAAGGTTCGGTGAATCCACCACGTCTTCTGCATCTTTCTTACACTCCAAAAGGTGCCAAAGCAAAGAAAAAATATGCCCTCGTAGGAAAAGGCATCACATTTGATACCGGCGGATTAGCTCTCAAACCAGCTCTAGGGATGGAAGCGATGAAGTCCGATATGAGTGGAGCAGCTGCAGTATGCGCTGCCACCATCGCTATTGCGCTTCTCAAGGTTCCAGTTGCCATCGATGCATGGGCTCCCCTTGCCGAAAATATGGTGAGTGATACCGCTACGCGACCAAGTGATGTCATTTCCATTTACGGTGGCAAAACGGTCGAAGTTCTCAATCCAGATGCAGAAGGTCGACTTGTTTTAGCTGATGCTCTTGTCAAAGCGCAAGAGAGCAAAGATTTAGATGGAATTATTGACGTTGCCACACTCACTGGCGCGCAAGTGGTAGCACTTGGAACACGGACTAGCGCGGTGATGACAAATAATCAGGAATTCTCATCAACCTTCCTGGAAGTGACCAAGAAGACTGGTGAAGCTTTTTGGCCAATGCCCCTTCCCGTTGAACTTCGCGCATCTCTCGATTCGCCCGTTGCAGATCTGGCAAATATTGGCGAGCGCATGGGTGGCATGCTCGTCGCAGGGCTCTTCCTCAAGGAGTTCATAGCTGATGAACTTCCTTGGCTCCATCTCGATATCGCTGGCCCCGCCTATAACGAAAAAGCGGCCCATGGTTATACCCCGGTAGGCGGAACAGGTATCGCCCTTCGCTCCTTGGTGCAATTAGCCCTGGAAGAGCGTTAGCGCTACCGAGCCCAGTCCTCTCAGTTAGGTGCGCCTTCAAAAGGCTGGCAAGATATGGCCGTTAAGCCGGCTGAATCTACGTTGCGCGAGTCGATAAAGGGAGCGTTATAGGTGTCGAATTTTGATCTTGTAGTTCTTGGTGGTGGAAGCGGTGGCTATGCCGCGGCTCTACGTGGAGCCCAACTCGGTCTCTCGGTAGCCCTCATAGAGAAAGACAAGGTTGGCGGAACCTGTTTACACCGCGGATGTATCCCCACTAAAGCGCTTTTACACGCTGGCGAAGTTGCTGATAGCGCGCGTGAAGCATCTGTCTTTGGCGTAAATGCAACCTTTAATTCAATTGATATGACAGGAGTGAACTCCTATAAAGATGGAGTTATCGCAGGGTTGTATAAAGGGCTGCAAGGATTGGTGAAGTCACGCAACATTACCTACGTTGAAGGAACTGGACGATTAATCTCTGCCAATACAGTCGAGGTAAATGGCACGCACTATGTTGGTAAAAATGTTGTTCTAGCTACAGGTTCCTATGCGCGCACACTGCCGGGACTTGATATTGATGGAAAGCGCGTCATTACTTCAGATCATGGAACTGCCATGGATTACGTCCCGAAGAGCGTGATCGTTCTTGGTGGTGGAGTCATTGGTTGTGAATTTGCATCAGTCTGGAAATCATTTGGAGCCGATGTCACCATTATCGAAGGGCTCCCTCACCTTATTGCGCTGGAAGATGAATCCTCAAGCAAATTGTTGGAGCGCGCTTTCCGTAAACGCGGCATCAAATTTGAATTGGGTGTACGTTTTAAATCTCATCAAGTACATGGTGACGGCGTCACTGTCACACTTGAGGACGGTCGTGAATTTAGCGCTGATCTCCTTCTGGTCTCTGTGGGACGCGGACCGGTCACTGAGGGAATTGGCTATCAAGAGGTGGGAATAGCAATGGATCGTGGCTACATCACCGTCGATGACCATTGCCGCACCAATATTCCGGGCGTATGGGCTGTTGGGGACATCATTCCCACGTTGCAACTCGCGCATGTTGGATTTCAAGAGGGAATTCTTGTTGCCGAGACAATCGCTGGGCTTAATCCCCGTCCCATCAACTATGACGGAGTTCCGCGTGTTACTTACTCCGAGCCCGAAGTTGCATCAGTTGGTCTATCAACTAAAGTCGCTAAAGAGCGCGGTTACGATGTCGTTGAACTTGATTACAACTTAGCTGGAAATGGTAAAGCTCAGATATTGAAGACTGCCGGATCGATTAAGTTGGTAGCGGCCAAGAACGGTCCGGTACTTGGAATTCATATGGTCGGCGCTCGCGTTGGTGAGCTTCTCGCCGAAGCTCAACTCATTTACAACTGGGAGGCATCTGCTGACGATGTGGCACCTCTCATTCATGCACACCCAACAATGTCAGAGGCTATGGGCGAAGCTCACATGGCTCTGGCTGGCAAACCACTGCACGCACACGGTTAAGGTAAGAGGAGAAAATTACGATGTCATTCTCAGTCACAATGCCAGCTCTTGGTGAGAGCGTCAGCGAAGGAACTGTTACACGTTGGCTTAAAAATGAAGGCGACATGGTTGCCATTGATGAACCACTTCTCGAAGTTTCAACAGACAAAGTTGATACCGAAATTCCTTCACCAGTTGCAGGTGTGCTCTCCAAAATTATTGTTGGGGTGGATCAGACAGTTGCTGTTGGAGCAGAACTTGCAGTTATTTCTTCAGATGTTGCGGCGCCACAGAAGAGCGAGGTTGTAGCCGAAGTTGCACCTGCTGCTCCTGTTGCAGCGCCCGCCCCAACTCCTCCACCAGTTGCAGCGCCAGTTGCAGCACCGGCTACCTCTGGTGGCACGGTGATTACGATGCCAGCGCTTGGAGAATCCGTAAGTGAAGGAACAGTCACACGTTGGCTCAAGAGCGTGGGTGAGAGCGTCGCCGTTGATGAGGCGTTACTAGAAGTATCAACCGACAAAGTTGATACCGAAATTCCTTCACCGGTTGCAGGCACACTTTTAGCCATCGATGTTCCAGTCGATACAACTGTTGCAGTAGGCGCTCGACTTGGACTTATCGGAGTAAGTGGTGCTGCACCTGCTGCACCTGCTGCACCTGCTGCACCTGCTGCACCTGCACCTAGCGCACCTGTTGCACCACAAGTAGTTGCACCTGTCTCAACGCCAGCGCCGGCGCCTGTTGCATCAGTACCAGCAACACCTGCACCCGTGACACAACCGCAAGATGCCTACGTGACTCCAATCGTTCGCAAACTCGCCAATGAACTCGGTATCAATCTTGCAACAGTTCGTGGAACCGGAATTGGTGGTCGTATTCGTAAGGAAGATTTGCAAGCTCTGGCACCACAATCAGCACCTGCACCAGTTACAAGTGTTGCGACCTCTGCGACTCAAGCAGCGCCACGGCCTGCTGCACCCGTTGCATCACCACTTCGCGGAACAACAGTAACCATGTCTCGTCTTCGTAAAGTAATTGCCGCACGAATGGTTGAGTCACTTCAGGTATCTGCTCAATTAACAACTGTGATTGAAGTAGATGTTACAAAGATTGCACGTTTGCGCGATCGCTCCAAGGCGACCTTCGAAGCTCGTGAAGGTGTAAAACTCTCCTTCCTCCCCTTCTTCGCTGTCGCTGTCTGTGAAGCGCTCAAGCAACATCCAGTTCTTAACTCATCTGTTGAAGGTGATCAAATCATTTATCATGGGGCAGAACATTTAGGAATCGCAGTCGATACTGAGCGAGGCTTATTAGTTCCAGTAATCCATAACGCAGGTGATTTAAATATGGGTGGCGTTGCACGCAAGATTGCTGACTTAGCAGCGCGCACTCGCGATAACAAGGTAACGCCTGACGAACTTGGTGGCGGAACATTTACCTTGACCAACACCGGCTCACGCGGAGCACTTTTTGATACTCCAATTATCAACCAACCACAGGTTGCAATCCTTGGCCTTGGTGCAGTTGTTAAGCGCCCTATGGTCGTTAAAGGCGAAGATGGCGGTGAAACAATTGCGATTCGCTCGATGGTCTACCTTGGACTTTCTTACGATCACCGTGTCGTTGATGGTGCAGATGCTGCACGATTCCTCGTGACCCTCAAAGAGCGTCTCGAAGGTGGCGCCTTCGAATCTGATTTGGGTCTCTAAATCGCATGGCGCTTCCACAAAGAATTGCTGTCACTGGTGCATCTGGATTAATAGGCACTGCACTTGTTGGCCATCTCAAGAGCGAGGGCCACACCGTACAAAGACTTGTACGACGAACAGTGGTTGCTCCAGATGAGATTCAGTGGGATCCAAAGACAGGTTATGTTGATATTGAAGCTCTTCGTGGCGTGGATGCAGTCATTCATCTTGCCGGCGTTGGTGTTGGAGATAAGCGGTGGACCAAGAAATATAAGGCCGAGATTCTAAATTCACGCCTTTTGGGAACGACGGCAATTGCACGCGCAGTCGCTGAAGTTAAACCGCAGGTCTTTATCTCCGCTAGCGCAATCGGTTGGTATGGAGAATCAGGAAATCGCGCTGTAGTCGAAAGTGACAAAGTCGGCGATGATTTTCTCGCTGCCGTGTGTCGAGAATGGGAAGCAGCGGCAGATTTAGCGCAAGGTGTTCGCACAGTAAAGATTCGTACAGGTTTGGTTTTAGATCCCACAGGTGGCGCACTTGGGAAGATGCTTCCACTCTTTCGCCTGGGCTTAGGCGGAAAACTGGGAAATGGAAAGCAGTGGTGGTCCTGGATCACTTTGCATGATGTAATCCGCGCGATTTCCTTTATTCTCGAGACAAAGATTGAAGGACCAGTAAATCTCACCTCGCCAAATCCTGTAACAAATCAGGAATTCACCTCTGCTCTTGCTCGCGCCATGCACCGCCCAGCTCTCTTTCCAGCTCCAGCAATTGGGCTCAAAATTGCTCTAGGTGGATTCTCTAGTGAAATCTTGGGAAGCAAGAAGGTCATGCCACAAGAGTTGATGAGCGCTGGATTTACCTGGGATTACCCGCACATCACCAACGCGCTAACTGCGTTGATCGAAGAGTAACGACTGCGCAGCCAATCGCCCCGATAACAGTGCGCCATTTTGCGATGGTGCCGCTCTGTAATCTCCTGCTACAAACACACCATCCGAAATTTTAGAACTTGTAATTTCACGATGACCTGGAGCAAAAATCGGAAGAGATTTTGGTATTTCATATTTGGCAATCAGCGACCACTCTGAAGATTGTGCGCCCCAGATAAGTGATAAATGTCTGCGAACTTCTGATTCAGAGGCAAATTCGATGGTGGTAGACGAGAGCAGCGCCTTACCTTTAGGCGCATAAGTAGGAACCAAGTGAGATATCAGGATTGAGTTCACTACGGGTCCACGCCGTTGTCCGTCTATTAGCAGTCGTTGAGATGCACTTAAATCTTTGGGTACCTCGTGGTACCAAGTGGTACTTGCCGCCAATTGCGGAACGCTTGTCATATCCAGAAGTTGAGCGGCTGTAGTGACGTCGGTGGCAACAATCACTGGCCCTCTTCCAAATTCACGTAACGAATCAACGCGTCGGCCATATTCAATCTTCTTGATCTTGCTAGCAAGAAGCTTGGGTAGCGCACCAACTCCATCTGCAGGCAACCCGGGCTTTCCTGAGATAAATGATCTAATTATCTCTTTTCCATTTATTGCGTTGATTCGCGAAGGCGATGTGAGAAAGACGCCAGTTAAGAAGGGAGAAAGAACGCGTTGATAGAGATTTCCCAAGTGCTTGAGTTCTTCCTCCACGCTCTTAGTGGCGTCGGAAGGTGTCACTAAATAGCGAAGGAGATTGAATTTTTCCTTGATTGTGCCAGCAGCTGCGGATAGAGATGAAGCTAAATATTGACGAGGATCTCCAACTGTGAAACGTCGATCTGCCATTGAAACATCTACAGCACGTGGTGCTTCGGTAAAATTAAGTGATGAGATCACGTCAAGACGCTTTATTTCCGGATAATGAGCATTAATTAATTGAAATCCACGATCTAAGGTGAAGCCATCTATTAGGTCGGTGCTAACTCGACCACCAGGACGATCGCTAGCCTCCACCACGCGAACAGCTCGTCCCGCGTCCTGCAGAGTGATTGCAGCGCTCAAGCCGGCTAAACCTGCACCGACAACTGTTATCTCTCTATCGGTCATGAATATCGCGTGCCTGATCAATAATCGATGCGACTTGCAGAACCTGATCTTGTGAGATTGGCAGAGGCGTTCCGTCGCTAAGCGCTCTCTTTACCGCCAAATAAAATTCACCGTAATTGCCTGCAACGCTTGTGATTTCCTCTTTGCTATCACCCTTGACGAGAAATGCGCGTGAAGTTGTGGGGACGTTCCACAAACCTCCTTCAGGGTATTGGCCTGATCGCAATAACGCTTCTTGCGGATCTAAATCTTCAATAACTAGAGCGCCCTCAGATCCTAAGAGGCGAATACGTGGCCCCGGTGCTCCAGAAATTGCGCTGGCTGACAAGTAAGAATCCACTCCCGAGCTATGAGTTAATGTCAGCACTACATCATCCTCGGAGTTACCGCGAATACTACGAACTCGTGCGCCTGCAAGGCGCGCTGGGCCAAACCAATCCAGTGCTGTAGATATCAAATGGCTCTGTAAATCAAGAAGAAGGCCTCCTCCATTTTCAGGGCTTTCATTCTCACGCCATGAAGCAGGATTTAATTGAGGGCGAAATCTTTCAAAACGTGAATCGAGTCGAAAAGGTTTGCCAATCGCACCTTGCGAGATAACTTTCTTAATCGTGAGCGAATCACTGTCCCACAATCGATTGTAGAAAACAGTCACTGGAACCCGAGCTTGATTGGCAGCGGTGAAAATCTTTTCCGTTTCAGCAACACTCCGAGCGGCAGGTTTATCTATGACAACAGGAATCCCTGCAGCTATCGCCGCTAGCGCCTGTTCGGCATGAACTTTATTTGCAGAGGCAATGACCACCAGATCAAGATTTTGCTGCAGAAGCTCCGATAGAGATCCAACAACTTTGGTTGATGGAAAGTCCTCTTTGGCCTGGCGTGCGCGAGTGGAGTTGGTTGTTAATACGGCTACAACTTCAAAGCCACAACCTTTAAGCAATGGGCCGTGGAAAGAGCGGCCAGCTAAGCCGTACCCGGCAATTCCAACGCGCATAAAGAGTTACTTTTTCGCAAGCTTTGAAGGCCACCAAATCTTGGGTCCAATTTCGTGCACCAGCGCTGGTACAAGAACTGACCGAACAATGATGGTGTCCAAAAGAACTCCGAAGGCAACCGCGAAACCAAGTTGAGCCAGCGGCACTAGCGGCAAGAGACCCAAGACAGCGAAGGTTGCAGCCAAAACAATTCCCGCAGAGGTGATAACTGCACCAGTAACCGTAAGTCCCTTAATGACACCCGCGCGAGTACCAATCTTAATCGACTCTTCTCGAACTCGTGTCATTAAGAAGATGTTGTAATCAATACCTAAGGCAACTAAGAAGATAAAGGCAAAGAGTGGGAATGAAGTATCTCCTCCGGCAAAGCCAAAGACATGATTGAAGACAAGGGCACAGACTCCCAGTGTGGCAAAGTACGAAAGGACGACTGTTCCAAGCAAAAGTGCAGCGCTCAGAATGCTTCGCAATAATATGCCGAGAATGATTGTGATGACGATGAGAATGATTGGAATGATTGTTCTATTGTCACGATCGTTTGCCTGACGTATGTCATATGAGACAGCGCTCGTTCCACCTACAAGAGCCGTAGCATCAGCTTCTTTAGCTAGTTCGCGAATACGTGGAATGTCATTTGACGCTTCCACGCTATCAGGGGCTTTATCTAAAGTGACATTCAGAATTGCTTTTCCATTTACAACCTTGACTGGTGGCAGAGGTTGACCAGGTACTGCAAAGCCATCGAGAGCGGGCGTTACCATCGAGACTCCAGGCGCCTGCTTGACGGATGCCGTGACTGCAGCAATCTTGTCGACGCTGACCACAATTTGAGTTGGGTCACCCTCGCCACCAGGGAAATGCTTGAGCAACAATTTCTGTCCAACAACTGACTCAGGGTTCGTTGTGAATGTATCGACTGTCCCAATTCCATCTGCCTTGAGAGTTGAGGAAGTGAAAGCAAAGCCAAGCAAAATGACTCCTGAAATGACCCATGCTTTGCGTGGGTTACGTCCAATGCTATTTCCGACTTTTGCCCATGTTCCAGAGAGAACATGGTCATCGCCATCGAAATCTGGTCGACGAGGCCAAAATATCCAACGGCCAAATACAAGCAAGAAAGCTGGAAGCAAAGTAAGAATAGTTATCATCGAACAGACGATTCCAATCGCTCCCACAGGACCAAGACCGGCGGTGTTCGTTAATTGGCTAAAGAGCAATATCAGCAATGAGATTGAAACTGTTGAGCCTGATGCAATGATCGGCTCCCAAACTCCTTTATAGGCAGCGCGCATAGCATCGAAACGACTCTCATGTAGATGGAGCTCCTCTCGATACCGTGCAATCAAAAGAAGTGCGTAATCTGTCGCGGCGCCAATGACGAGAACAGACAAGATTCCCTGCGATTGTCCATCAACATCGATCACATCATTTTTTGCTAAGAGATAAACGATTCCGCCTGCCAAAGTAAGCGCAAAGAGCGCTGACAGAAGTGGAATAATCCACAGGATTGGAGAGCGGTATACAACAATCAAAATAACTGCAACGACTCCGAGCGTGGTAAGCAGAAGTGTCGAGTCGATAGAACCGAATGCTCCGAAGAGATCCCCAAGAAGTCCCCCAGGGCCTGTGACATAAGGAGTTAAATTATTTGCCTTCGCAATCGGTGCGATATCTTCGCGAATCGCTTCGACGATGGCTGGAAGAACTGGCTCATCATTGGAGAGAACTTCGCCGATGGCATTTCCATCGAGTGGAATATTTGCCAATATTGCATCTCCGTCTTCAGATGGAAATGCTGAGATACGTTGTCCAGGTGCGACGTAATCAGAAATCTGTGCATCAGTTCCTGCCAGCTTTAACGCTCCAATCTCATCGAGATGGTCGTTAATAGCAGCGATGGCGCTTGGAGTTGCCGATCCCTCTAAGAGAACTAGCGTTGGGAAACTAAATGAGTCCTTCCCAGAGAAAGTCTGAATAACCTCAGAGGCTTGCGTGGCTTCTGCGCCCTTGGGCAAGAACGAGGAGTTGTTGTTCTCTTGCACCGATGAGAGCTTGCCAAAAAGTGGGCCGAAGACCCCTGTAAGTACAAACCAGAAGATCACCATCAACATGGCTAGGGCAAAGGGCTTACGGTTATTGCGAGTAGTCGATGTTGACACGTTGAAATGACCTTTCGGGCTGTTGAGATAGATGCAATTCGCTAGAGGCGTAGCCTACCTTTAGGCTGTACCCGTGCCTCTTCTTAGCGCAGCCCAAAATGGAGTTATCTCCCCTACTCCCCTTGCGCTGCAACGACTCGGCCTTATTGAGTATCCAACCGCACTTGAAATTCAACGTTCTCTCCATGCTGAAGTTGCAACTGGCTCTCGCGAAAATACCCTGCTACTTCTCGAGCATCCATCTGTTTACACCGCTGGAAAACGCACTCTCGAATCTGAAAAACCACAAGATGGAACTCCCGTAATTAATGTAGATCGCGGCGGAAAAATTACCTGGCATGGTCCAGGTCAATTAGTGGGGTATCCGATAGTCAGATTGGCAAAACCGACAGAGTTGGTGGGATTTGTCCGTGAGATTGAATCAGCAATCATCGCCATATGTGCCGAGCTAGGAATTCGCGGAGAACGCATTTCTGGACGATCAGGTGTGTGGGTCTGCGATCAGCAAGGAGATCGAAAGATTGCCGCAATCGGTATTCGAGTTGCCTCCGGTGTCTCCATGCATGGATTTGCTATCAACGTGAATCCAGATTTGTCGAACTTTAACCGCATAGTGCCCTGCGGAATCAGCGACGCTGCCGTTACCTCAATTGCGCGCGAACTCAATCAAGATGTGAGAGTCGATGAAGTTTTACCAATTGTCGAAAAGTGCTTTTATGAAACTTTGATGAAGGTGAGCGCATGACCATCGCACCCGAGGGCCGCAAATTACTACGCATAGAAGCACGTAACGCGCAGACTCCCATTGAGCGCAAGCCGGAATGGATTAAAACTCGCGCCAACATGGGCCCCGAATACACTCGACTTCGCACTTTGGTAAAGACAGAAGGGCTGCACACAGTTTGCCAAGAAGCGGCCTGTCCAAATATTTTTGAATGTTGGGAGGATAAGGAAGCTACCTTCCTTATCGGAGGCGAGCGATGCACACGACGATGCGACTTCTGCAATATCGATACCGGTAAACCCGAACCGCTCGACAGAGATGAACCACGCAGAGTCGCAGAGTCAGTGCAATCGATGGGATTGAAGTATGCAACTATTACTGGCGTCACTCGAGATGATCTTGAAGATGAGGGCGCTTGGCTCTACGCCGAAACTATTCGCAAAGTTCACGAATTGAATCCTGGAACAGGCGTTGAAATGTTGGCACCGGATTTCAGTGGAAATCCAAAGTTTCTCAATGAGGTCTTTGAAACTCGCCCTGAAGTCTTTGCCCATAACCTTGAAACTGTCCCGCGAATCTTTAAGCAGATTCGACCTGCCTTTACCTACGAAAGATCCCTCAACGTTATTTCGCAAGCCCGAGCATTTGGACTTATTACAAAATCAAACCTCATCCTAGGTTTGGGAGAAACGCGAGAAGAGATTTCACAAGCTTTAGTTGATCTGCACACAGCGGGATGCGATTTGATCACAATCACTCAATATTTAAGACCAACCAATAAGCACCATCCTGTTGAGAGATGGGTCAAACCTGATGAGTTTGTGGAGTTAGCAAAAGAGGCAGAGGAGATTGGTTTTAGTGGAGTGATGAGTGGTCCGCTAGTGCGCAGTTCTTATCGCGCCGGACGACTCTATAAGCAAGCGCAAGAGAAGCGAGCTGCTATTTCTCATGGCTGATTTGGTCTATCCCCCTGTTGTCGTCGCCATCAAAGCCTTCTGGAAATACCTGGGCTTGAAATTTGATTTTGAAGGCGAAGAGAACATCCCTCGCGATGGCGGAGCCATTCTGGCTATCAATCACGTCGGATATTTAGATTTTGCTCTGGTTGGTACAGCGGCGCTTCCCGTCAATCGATATGTGCGATTTATGGCGAAGAAAGAAATTTTCGATAACAAGTTAGCTGGCCCCCTTATGCGCGGAATGCACCACATCTGCGTAGATCGATCAAATGGTTCAGCTTCTTTTGTAGCAGCGCTTCGTGCTCTACGTGGCGGAGAAATCATTGGGATTTTCCCGGAAGGGACAATTTCTGTAAGTTTTGAAATCAAGGAGTTGAAATCGGGCGCAGTGCGATTAGCCATGGGAGCTGGGGTGCCTGTTATTCCTACGGTGATATGGGGCTCGCAACGAATTTGGACAAAGAAAGTAAAACGAAATCTGCGCCGTAAAAATGTGCCAATTTCAGTCTCTTTTGGAGCTCCGCTCTACTTTGATAAGCAGACTGATGTCGAAGCGGGCGAGAAAGAACTGCGCGAAACCATGATTACTGCGCTACATAAGATTCAAGGAAAGTATCCAGATTCACATGAAGGGCAGCGTTGGGCGCCTGTGCGCCTTGGTGGAACCGCGCCTGCTCCCCTAAACTAACGCACATGTTCAAGCGAAAGAATAAAGAGCCGAAAATCAAGAAACCACGTTTTCAAACTTTTCGTGATGCGTACAAGGTAACCCATGCGGTAAAGCCTTGGATTGGCGCCGCCCTTATTGCAATCTTCCTAGTTGTGCTCATCGTTGGCGTGACGCTGGGATTTGTATTTGACCATCCCATCTACGGTGGCTTCGTCACTCTTCCGCTTGCGCTGCTAGCAACAATGTTCTTCTTTACTCGCATTGCAGGATCAGCTGCATATTCATCCATTGAGGGACAAATTGGCGCAGGCGCCAGTGTTCTCATGGCCATTCGCAAAGGCTGGACGACAACCCCTGCTGTTGCAGTCAATAAGCAGCAGGACATGGTCCATCGCAGCGTTGGACGCGCCGGAATTGTTCTTACAGGAGAGGGCGGTTTTGCCGTTCGCCAAATGGTCCAAGATGAAAAGAGAAAATCCGAGCGTTATGCGCCCGGAGTTCCTATCATCGAAGTTTTTGTCGGTGACGGAGAAGGTCAAGTTCCTCTTCGTAAGTTGCAGAAACATGTAACAAAACTTCCTAAGAAGCTCACACCGCACCAGATGCGCGAAGTACGTGCTCGTCTGAAGGCAGTTGGAGGAATGTCGTTACCTATTCCTAAAGGCCCAATGCCAAAAGGCATAAAGATTCGCTAACTCACTTTGCGGTAAAACCCGAATCAAGCTTCTGGCGCCAGGAGGTAAAGCTGCGCACTGATCCAGTGTGAGGCTTCCGAAACCAAGGGTAGGGATGTATTTCGGCCAAACCGATAAATTTCCGAAATGAAGGCACAGGTGCATAAGTGATTGCAACTCTATTCTCTTGCGCAAATTGGTAAGGATCTCCCAGAAATACCTCAACCTCTCGGCGCTCAGAGAGGTCTTTCAGAGTCTCTAGGTAGAAACCTATGCGCTTTGCACTTAACTGCAACTTTGCAAGCGCGGACTTATTGAATACGAACACGACTGGTAAATCAGGATGAGCCTGCAGAGCGGGATCACTATCCCCTAGTGAATCGATTGTCAGAAAAACATAATCAGGTTTTTCATGTGTTATCACTTGATCGGGTCCTGTTGTGCGGCTCAGATTTGGATCGCTATCGAGAAGAGGATTCTTAGGTAACTGCTGAGGGGTAACTTCGTCGGGGAAATTTTGAATTGGGCAATTCTTCTTCAGTGAACATTTGAAGCACACGCCCGGTGCTCTCTTTTCCACCTGCCAGCGGGCAAATCCGTAGGGTTTGCCGGTTCCTGCGCCCACAGTCCATTGCCATCCCAATAAATTAGCTGCTCGCGATCCATCTATCAGTTCACGATACATACGCTCTTGTCCATGGAGCCATCCCTTGTTATTTCTCACCGTCCAATGGGATGCCAACCACATACGTGTTTGATTAACTAACCATCCATCTTCCTCAAGTTCAGAGAGAACGCGATCAATGCAGAGCATGTCGCGATTCCATCCATCTCCAGTTTCTTGCCAATTAGCCTCAAACCGTAAGTTTTCAAAGAGTTGTACACCTACTCGGGCGTAGAGGTGTCGTGCATACTCTTGCCAAAACAGTTCATCACGAAACTTTTCTCTATCTTTGTACGGTGCATCCTTAACGGCCTTAAACACTTGAGACAGAGTCAACAAGTTGTGGCGAATATATGGCGAAAGGACGCTAGCTCCTCGTATTTCACGCGGTTCCACCTCAGACCTCTGCTGCGCATAACGAGTGATATCCAATTCCTGTAATGCGCTATTTGCAGCCTGTTGCCCGCCTTTGATAGAGCTCAGTGATGTTGGACCAGAGAAGAGATCGACGAAATCACTTTCGATTGTGGCGATGACATCTCGTTCGATGTTTAGTTCCTTCATCAATAACGACCAGGATTTAGGAGCGGGATTTCACAAGCACGGTATTCGATAATCGTTCGTTGATGCCACGTCCATTTTCATCAAAGGTTATTGCGGTAATTAGGGGCATCAGAAGCGCCGTTCTAATCAGAGCCTGTATCGGAGTAACTGGGCCTCCATCGGAGTAACGCACAACTTTTAGGCCAACGAGGCGATGTCCAAATGATGCTCCACCTAGAGCTATAAAGAGTGAATACTCGGCAAAGAGGAGGATGAGGACCGGGAATCTAGCGCCGGGAATGCGATCACTGAGACTGCCACCACCAGCGAAGAAGCCGAGCGAGATGGCGTAGCAAGCTAGCCAATCGATGGTGATCCCGAGAATGCGGCGGCCCTGGCTGACGCGTGGATACATGCCGTGAAGCCTATCGGCAGGAGTGGAATCTGGCAGAGAGAGGCTTCTTCGGGTAGATGTAACACGGCTGTAACACTGCGATTATGACATTTTTACGCATGAGAACTAGCCTTCACTCCATCAGCGGTACTCAACGATGAGCTGACTGGGATGAGCTGGCTGTGAAAAATCGGCCTCAATTGGAGTATCAATATGTTCAAAAACGCTTCAGAAATCTTTGCCTACATCAAGAAGGAAGATGTAAAGCTAGTTGATGTTCGCTTTACAGATCTTCCGGGAATTCAGCATCACTTCAACGTTCCAGTTGAATCATTCGATGAAGCTGTCTTTACAGACGGCCTCATGTTTGATGGTTCATCAATTCGTGGATTCCAAGCAATCAACGAATCAGATATGAAGTTGCTGCCAGTTCCAGAATCAGCATTTATCGATCCATTTAGACTCGAGAAGACTCTCGTCATTATCTTCTCAGTGCACAACCCAGTAGATAACACTCCATATTCTCGCGATCCTCGTGGTGTTGTTGCTAAGGCTGTTGACTATATGAAGTCAACTGGAATTGCAGATCAAGCATTCTTTGCACCTGAAGCAGAATTTTATGTCTTTGATGCAGTTCGTTTTAAGACAGGAATGAACGAGGCATACCACCACATCGATTCATACGAAGGTGCATGGAACACAGGAATCGTTGCCGACCCAGATGGCACACCGAACCGTGGTTACCGCACACGTATCAAGGGTGGATATTTCCCAGTATCACCAACTGATCAATTTGCGGATCTCCGCGATGAAATGGTGATGGAACTTGGTCGCGCGGGACTTCTCGTTGAGCGTTCACACCACGAGGTGGGAACTGCAGGCCAGATGGAAATCAACTATCGCTTTACTGACATTCTCTCTGCAGGCGATGAATTGATGAAGTTCAAGTACATCATCCGTAACGTTGCATGGGAAGGTGGCAAAACTGCAACCTTTATGCCTAAGCCTCTCTTTGGCGACAATGGTTCTGGTATGCACGTACACCAGTCACTCTGGAAAGATGGAAAGCCACTCTTCTTCGAAGCTGGTACATATGGAGATCTCTCAGATACTGCTCGCTGGTATATCGGCGGACTTCTCAAGCACGCGCCATCACTATTGGCATTTACAAACCCAACAGTGAACTCCTATCGTCGTCTGGTTCCAGGTTATGAAGCACCCGTTAACTTGGTCTACTCAGCACGTAACCGTTCTGCCTGTATCCGTATCCCAATCACCGGATCTTCTCCAAAAGCAAAGCGCGTTGAATTCCGTTGCCCAGATCCATCATCAAATCCATATCTCGCATTCGCTGCGATGTTGATGGCCGGAATCGATGGAATCGTTAACAAGATCGAACCACCTGCCCCAGTGGATAAGGATCTATACGAGCTAGAAGGCGCAGAAGCTGCTGCCATTCCACAGGTTCCTGGTTCTCTCGATGCAGTATTAACAAGCCTTGAGAATGACCATGAATTCCTTACCAAGGGTGGAGTCTTCTCAGAAGATCTCATCTCAACTTGGATTGAATGGAAGCGCAAGAACGAAGTTGATTACGTTCGCCTGCGTCCACATCCAGCAGAGTTCGAGCTCTACTACGACATCTAAAGAAGCCAATATCAAAACCCTCGTTACTTGTAACGGGGGTTTTGTTATTTGTGAGCGCTTACCGTCTTGAGAGCAACTTGAAAAGTATCCAGCTCGCCAATCCACTGACAATCGATGCTGCAATTACTGCGAGCACCGCAATATCCTGAAGTGCCTTTTCAGCGAAGGCAAGGTTTGCAATAAAGATTGCGACGGTGAAACCTATTCCTGCAGCGCTACCCGTAGCTGCTATTTTTCCGATTCCTGCACCATCAGGATAATCACCAATGTTGGACTTCTTAGCCAAAATGAGCGCCACAAGAATGCCAATTGGTTTACCCAAAACTAGGCCAGCAAAAATTCCCCAGGCAATAGGTGAACGGAAAGCACTTTCTAAGGAGGAATTGGTGATAACTACACCTGTATTGGCAAATGCAAAGATTGGAACTATCACGAAACTGCTCCAAGGATGAAGTTTTGTTTCCAGCCATTCAATAACCGACACCGAGCCGTCTTCATCATCTTTAAGGCCAGAGTTCGACTTTGGCTGATTTGGAGTGAGTAGACCTAAAATGACTCCAGCGAGCGTGGCATGCACCCCACTTCGGTACAACGAATACCAAAGAAGTGCACCGAGTGCGACATAGATGGCTGTATTGATAACTCCGATTCGCTTTACTATCAAAATTGCAACAACTGAGAGAACAGAAGCTACGAACCAAGAGAACGCAACTCCAGTTGAGTAGATGAATGCGATGATCAAAATTGCGCCGATATCATCAATGACTGCAAGCCCCAACAAAAAGGTGCGAAGTGCTGGAGTCACGGCGGTGCCCAAGGCTGCTAGTAAGCCAACTGCCAAAGCAATATCGGTTGCCACCGGAACGCCCCAACCCCTTGGCGCTTCTCGACCTGCTATCAGTAGATATATCCCAGCCGGAAGAATCATTCCGCCTATGGCGCCGAGAAATGGCATTACTGCCCGTCTCTTGGTTGAGAGGTGGCCCGATGTGAGTTCTCTCTTTATCTCTAATCCAACAACGAAGAAGAAAATTGTCATCAATACGTAATTGATAACTTTAAGAGTTGTTAGTTTGAGATAGAAAGAGCCACTGCCTAACTCGAATGAGGCGCTCAAGGCAGAGAAATAGGAACCCGACCAAGGGGAATTGGCAACTGTTAGTCCACCCACGGCTGCGATTAGCAGCAGCATTCCGCTCGTCGATTCGCGGTGCAAGAAATCTCGTAGCGGAGAAATGGAGCGAGGCATTACATCACAGTATCACTACAGCAATTATTGTTGCGCGATTGTTTTACGAGCCACCAGAAAATACCCGATAAAACCGATGAGCAATGCAAAAAATACACCTAAGTTGGCATATGCCCACGAGCCATCTTTTCCGCCAATGAGGAATAAGAAATAACCCTGCCAGGAGAGCCAACTTGCAAAGGTATTTGTCACAAATCCCCATCCAACTAAAGTTCCCACGACCATGATCGAAATACTCTTTCTATTCCAAGTGCCGTAACGCCCTTGATGGGAATAGAGATCACTCTCGCTAAAATTATTGCGAAGCAGAACATCTGTAACAAAGATTGCGGACCAGACTGCAATTGGCACCCCGAGAGTGATCAAAAATCCCTGAAAAGGAAAGAAGAAATCATCCGCAATCCACACAAAGTAGATAACTCCTAACAGCATTAAGAAAGCATCTATAGATGCAGCTACGTGGCGTTTAACAGGAAAACCAATGGATATCAGAGCTAACCCGGATGAATAGAGATTGAGTATCGCTCCCCCAACGAGTCCCAAAATCGCTACAAGTGCGAATATGAGCAGATACCAAGTGGGAAGTATGGTCGTGAGCGCCCCAATAGGGTCGCTAGCAATAGCTTCTGATAATTCTTTACTACTTCCAGATAGAGCAGCGCCATACGTCACGAGAATAATTGGAACGATTGAAGCACCGAAAACTGTCCATCCCACAACTGCGGCGCTCGAAGTTTTTCGGGGTAAATAGCGAGAATAGTCTGCGGCTGCGTTGACCCAGCCGAGCCCTATGCCAGTTGCACCAAAAATAAGTGCGCCAATAAATCCTTGTGCACTGCCGTTGGGAATCGCCGAGACTGCAGTCCAATCGACTTTTCCTACCGTCAATGAAATGTAGAAAATAGTTGCCACAATCGTAACTATGGTGAGCACTCGCTGAATACGCATAATGACCGTAAACCCAAGTACTGCCGCAGAAATAGTGAGCGAAATAGCAATTCCAAAACCAAGCACCATCGCAGTGTTCTGATCAATGCCTCCGAGCCGAATAAAAACTGTGCCTGTAGCAAGAGTTGCAAGTGACATCAGAACAATTTCCCAGCCAACAAAGAGTAAATATGAGAGGAGTCCAGGAATCACGCTTCCATGAACGCCAAAAGATGCACGCGATAAAACCATTGTTGGGGCATTGGATTTCTTCCCTGCCAAAGAACTAAAACCAACAAGAAGAAAGGAGAGAACCGTCCCCAGGAAGGCAGCTACTGTCGCCTGCCAAAATGAGATTCCAAAACCAAGGAAGAACGAGCCATAAGAAAGCGCCAGAAGCGAAACATTTGCTCCACACCATGGCCAAAAGAGCGAAGAAGCCTTTCCCCCTCGCTCACTTTCAGCAATGACGTTAATTCCATTTAGCTCAAGGTTCATAGCGTAAAGGATATTGCAGTTCGAAGATTGTTACTTAATCTAAGAAGAAATCGAGTAAGAAATCCTTCGTTCCCGGAACAACTGCATACTTGTCTAGATCCGTGATGCCCTCTGAGGCCAAGACTTCATCGTCAACAAAGAAATTTCCTGTGCACTCTTTCGATGATCTATTAAGAATGATGTATGCGCTATCAGCAAGGATTTCAGGGGTGCGACATGCTGCAGTATCGACTCCTGGAATCATTTGGAGCGCCGCTGTATCTATTGCAGTTCGTGGCCAAAGGGCATTCACAGCAATTCCATCTCGCTTGAACTCTTCGGCCATGCCCAACACGCACATGCTCATCCCATATTTTGCCATCGTGTAGGCGACATGGTTCTTAAACCATTTAGATTTCATAGAAAGGGGCGGAGATAGATTCAAGATATGTGGATTTCGACCCGCATCGGCAGAGTCGCGTAGGTGTGAGATTGCGGCCTGAGAGGTTAAGAATGTGCCTCGGACATTGACATCAAACATCAAGTCAAAGCGCTTGGCTGGAGTTTCCTCTGTTCTGGTGAGATTGATTGCACTTGCGTTGTTAATCAAGATATCTATTCCACCAAATTCTGCAGCGGCTTGCGCCATTGCGGCAGCAATCTGGTTTTCATCTCTGAGATCACATTGAATAGCTAGAGCAGTTCCACCGGCTGCCTTGATTTCTTCAGCGGCGGTATAAATTGTTCCAGGCAGTTTTGGATTTGGCTCAGCTGTCTTCGCCGCAATAGCAATCAAAGCACCATCTCGGGCCGCACGAAGTGCAATCGCTAATCCGATTCCGCGGGATCCTCCCGTGATAAAGATTTTCTTACCTTGAAGTGACATTACTTGCCTCTCTTTGCCATAAAGTTCATAAAGGCTTCCGCCGCTTCTTCGGATTGCAAAGCCAGAGCGAAAATCTCAAATTCTGCTCGCATAACCGCAGCTACTGCATCGTGCTTACCGGCTTTCATCAGCGCTTTCGTGTTGATGATTGCTTGCGGTGGTTGTGCGGCAATTCTCTCGGCAATGGCCAAGGCTTGCGCCTGTGGGTCTTCTGCAATATCGGCGACCAGACCCATCTCTTTTGCTGCTTGGCTATCAAAGGACTCACCGGTCATAAATATTTTTGCAGCTCTCTGGTATCCAACTAAATTAGGAAATAGCATGCTCGAACCCGCTTCAGGGACAAGCCCAAGAGAAGTAAATGGCATCGAAAAATTAGCTGTAGGAGATGCGACAACAACGTCACAATGAAGCAGCATCGTTGTGCCAACACCAATGGCATTTCCTTTCACTGCAGCAAGCAGGGGCTTCGGGAACTCAAGAAGCGCGCCAAGAAACTTCGCCACATCTGAATCTGATTCAGTTGGAGGGTTGGACATAAAGTCTCGAATATCGTTTCCCGATGTAAAGTGCTCGCCTTCGCTGGTAAGAACTACGCAGCGAATTCCAAAATCCCCCGCTGCTTCATTGAGGTTTTGGGTGAGCCCCGCATACATCGACCGAGTAATCGCATTCATCTTTTCAGGTCGATTAAATGAGATGACGAGAACTTGCCCTTGGCGCGAAGTGGTGATTTCGGTCATTTGCGCATCTTATGGCGTTGATTCAAGGAATGGAAGGAGCATAATTGGCTTACCAGCACGGAAAAGGTGAAAGTTATGGCACGAGACATCACGATTACTTCTCGAGAGCTCACTCCTTTTGAGCAGCTGGTTTTAGGTCTTCTCTGTGAAGGTAAGACAAATTCTGCAATTGCGCGAGAAACAAATCACACAGAGAAAGTAATTGAGAATACGGTCAGTCGTGCTGCCAAAGTCTTCAATATTAAATCTGACGAAGATACAAACATCAGAGTTCTTCTAGCGCTTGCTTTTCGCACTCATTATGGAGATCGCGCATTTGATCGCCTCGGGGTACCTTGCTCTCATTTCGAAATCAATGGAGAAGGCCAGCCAATCTGCAACCGAGAGATTCATTGATTTAAGTCGTTTAATTGGTCACATTTTTCTCAGTGCTGGCACTCTCATTTTTACTGGAAGTGCTGGCACTCAGCCACAAAAGCCCTTCTCGTCTTCTCTCGATATTTAATGGGTCAAGCAATTCATAAGTTGCTAGAAAATGGAGAGAAATATGAAACGTAAAAATTTTGACAAAATCGTAACTTTCATCGGATTTGGAGTGACGGTTATCCTTTTTGTTGCGGCGGGATTACTCAACTGGGGAGCTTCATTTGCACAAGATTCCGTAAAGAGCCAGCTGGATAATCAGAATATTGCTTTTCCTGCAGTCGAAGGGATGCCTGAAGCTACTAAAGATCGACTTGCGAAATGGGCAGAGATGAAGGTGACTACAGGAGAAATGGCCAAGGATTACTCTGACCTATACATCTGGGAGCATATGAAAGGTGCAGCTGTTGCTGCAATCGGAAAACCTGCAACTTACTCAGAAGTTTCAGGAATGTATATGGGCTTAACTAGAAGCGGCAGCACAGATGCAGAACAGATAGCCAAGCTGGGAGACCTTCGGCAGACTCTCTTCATGGGAAATACTTTGCGCGGGATGTTGTTGACTGCATACGCCTTCGGCACTCTTGGAGTAATTGCTGGTTACGGCGCATTAGCGGCCCTAATAGGTGGAGTAATCATGCTAATGCTCTCAATTGCTGGGTTGATTCATATTCGTCGCACCCCAGATAGCGCGACGATATAGCCCTCAGATCTTTCAACTCTCCGTGAAGGTTGAGGGATAGGCCCCGGTTCTATCTTGGAACCGGGGTTTCTCATCTTTAAATCTCCACTCATTCAATATCGTATGCACATGCTTAGCGGTGTCATCCCCTCACGTTTTCTTGAATACGTCATCGCTGCCATCATTATCATCATCGCGCCCGGGCCGAGTGTGCTTTTCATCATCGCTCGCGCCATTTCTTGGGGGCGAAAAATTGCGGTCCTTACAGTTGCAGGAAATGTTTTGGGCGCCTTTACCTTATCCACTCTTGTCGCTTTTGGAATCGGACCGATTCTCGAGCGTTCTGAACTTGCATATCTCTCTTTGCAATGGGCCGGAGGTCTTTATCTCGTTTATCTAGGAATTGATGCGATTCGATCCCGGAAGATAGCGGCAGAAAATATGTCGAAAACAGAAGGAGGTGCGCCAGGTTCTCTCCGAACAATCCGCGATGGATTCTGGGTAGGTGTGTTAAACCCGAAAGGCATGGTCTTCTTCGCCGCGGTACTTCCGCAATTTATTGATATAAATGGTGAAAGCGTTACTGCGCAGCTCTTCTTTCTTGGTTTCGTTTTCTGTCTTCTTGCTTTTATCTCTGATGGCGCGTGGGGATTGCTTGCTGGAACTGCGCGCGCTTGGCTAGCCACTGACAATCGAAGGCTTGAGTTCATGCGTGCCACCGGGGGCTCAATCATGGTTCTTCTTGGGTTAGCGGTGTTGTACAGCGCAGTTGTCAGCAGATAACGGAAGAATACGTTCATGCGCAAACCAGATAACCCAGCCCGCGAAACCATCGCTCCCTCAGATTTAACATTCGGACTCTCCACATGTAAACGTTGCCTCTGGTTGAAGTATTGGTTCAAATTTGAATTAAAGAAAGAATTTCCTCTTGTTAAACCACTTGCTGATTCACAAGAAGAACATTTTCGACGTGCTCCGTTGCCAGCCCTTCACCCTTCACTCAAGCCCGGTGTAGTTAAACAATGGGGCCAATGGGTTAAGAGCGCTCCAATCTCGATCAATGGATTTGAAACACGTTGGAGAATTTTAGGAATCTACGACTTACTTGGCCATTACGAAGATGGAACGGTCGGAATCATCGATTGTAAAGTTTCTGATTCCGATCGTGACAATGGCCCTTTCTATGCTCCTCAGCTTGAGTCGTATGCATATGCGCTCGAGAACCCTGAGAAAGGAAAACCTTTCCCGGTATCTAGTATGGGTCTACTTATCTGGAAACTTGCCGGAGTCACTGAAACGCGCCAAAGTGAATTGGCAAAAAATTCTTACGGGTTCGGAGTCAATCAGGTCTACATTCCAGTCGAGCGAGATAGTGCAACTTTTATGAATCTGCTCGAGGAACTGATCTCCACGATTGAAGGAGGCATGCCTAGCCCTGGGCCAGAGTGCAACGTGTGCAATTACCTCATCAAACGTAACGAGTTAGAGATCGATTAATCGTTATCGTCGTTATTTTCGACGTTCATTCCAGACTTTTTGGCCTTCACTGCATAAGTATCAACATATTCTTGACCTGATAGCTGTTGAATGCGTTTCATAATTTGATCGGTAACCTCACGTAGATATTGCAAATCACTAGAGTCGCCATCAAAGTACATCGGTTCACCGAAAGAAATTCCTACACGCATAATCTTTGGAATCACAGTTCCGGTGGGTTGAATTTTATCGGTGTTAAACATTGCAAGTGGAACCACTGGCGCACCAGATTCAATTGCAAGCCGCGCAATTCCAGTACGACCCTTGTAGAGGCGACCATCGGGTGAGCGCGTTCCTTCTGGATAAATTCCCAGAGAATTACCTTCTGCTAAAACTTTAAGGCCAGTTATAAGAGCGGCTTCACTGCGGCGACCACCAGAACGATCAACGGGCACCTGACCAAGTGCGATAAAAGTTAATTTCTTGATCAATCCTTTTGGGCCTGGGGATGTGAAGTACTCGCTCTTGGCAAGAAATGTAACTTTCCGAGGCACAACCAACGGCATAAATATCGAATCACTAAATGACAGATGATTAGAGGCCAAAATCAGAGGACCAGTTGCTGGAACGTTTCGTAAACCCTTGACCTTCGGGCGAAACAACACCATCAAAAACGGAGTCAGGAACGCCCTTAAGGTGCCGTATGGCAGGTTATTCATGGCGCTAATTTAGCCTGAAAGGCTGCCTTTGTGCGAACATAAACCATGACCACAGGCGGGCGATCTGATGCATTTGATGACGATGAACTCATTAAAGCCGAATTTGAATCCATGGTTGAAGGATTATCGCTGGATGAATCTGCCCCGACAACATACCTCGATGAATTAGATAAATTTGAAGATAACAATCGATTCGTTCCACCAGTTATTCCAAAACGATCTCTTCGAGATCAAATCAAAGATGCAAAAAAATCTCTGAAAAAATGGAGTCGAGGCGACTCAGATCAGGATGACGGCTCAGTACTTTAGAAAGTTAACGTCGAGCTAAATCAGCAACACCGACTAGCCCTGCTTGATTTCCTAAGGTAGCTCCTACGATTTCTGGCATTGGGAGAATCTCGGAAAATGGCATGTGCCGTTTAGCTGCTTCTCGGATGGGAGTAAGTAGCAACTCTCCCGCATCAATAACTCCCCCACCAATAACAACAGTCTCTGGATCCAAGATTGCTGATAACGAGGCAACGCCTGCACCTATCCATTTTCCTGTTGTTCTGAAAGCTTCGATAGCAATCACATCTCCATCTTGAGCCGCTTCCATAATCATCTTGCCGGTAAGACCTGCAAAAGTTCCATCTCCTCTAGATAGAAGTTTCTGCGCTATTGATGGGTTGGCTTCAATAGCTTCGCGAGTATGGCGCATCAGCGCTGAACCCGACCCATACTGCTCAAAACAACCTTTTGCACCACAACCACAGAGAAGCCCATCTGGTACCACTCTCATGTGACCTACCTCTGCTGCAATTCCAAATGCACCGCGATGTAACTTCCCATCAATGACAATGCCACCACCTAAGCCAGTACCAATTGTTAGGAGGAGTACATGCTCTTTTCCTTTAGCGGCTCCAAATCGAGCTTCACCCCATGCCGCTGCATTGGCATCATTTTCAATATCAACTGGTAAGCCAATGAGTGTTGTAAGTTCGTAATCTAAATTAACTCCATTCCAGCCTGAAATATTGGGTGTTGCCAACATAGTTTTTCGATCTGAAGAAACCCAACCTGCTGCAGAAACACCAACTGATTCGACTGGAAATTGCGCCTTTAACTCGTTTGCTACTTCAGCGATGGCAGCAGTAAGGGCTGTGCCACCTTCCTTGGGAGTATCACGCCGTGCAGTTTGGTGAACTGTGCCAAATTCGTCGACGACGCCACCAAGAACTTTGGTACCGCCGACATCTACTCCAATTGTAAAAGTCATTAAGAAAGATGCTCGCCAAGTTCCTTGAGCGCAGTGTCAATGGTCTGCTGTTGTGCTTTTGTAATCATCATGGCAGGCACAGGCAGCGATACCGCTACTTCGAGCTCGTATGTCACCTGGGTTGAGTCGGCATCAATGGCTTTGAGTGAATAAGTGCCATCCATCTGTGTGAGTAAATCAGCTTCATCCATAGTGAACGTGAGAGTTGAGGGGGCGCCGCTCCAGTCATACTCCAACACAACTCGATCTTTCATCATGCCCGCATCAATGGATAACTTTGCCTTGGTCACTCGATTCTGGTCATCACGCTCTAGGACATCAACTTTTTTAATTGAGGTCAGCCATTCTGGATAGCTCTCAATCGAAAAGAGCACACCCTGCACATCAGCAAGGGGCGCATCGACGATTACGGTAGAAGTACTCTTCTGTGACATAGCCCCAAGGCTACCAACTCCACTGCGTTTATGAGATCTACGCGAAAAATCAGAGGCAAGACATCTTCCTTTTTTGCGGGGGCGACCGCTAGCGTTAGCGCCATGAACGAAATCACCGTCCCGGCCATCATTCCTGCAGCCACTGAAGGAAATCTCACCAATCTCGTTGCTGAGAGAGCTTGGTTTGAGCCCGATCGCATCACGATGTCGCGCCCATTGGGTGATGGATGGCAACCACTTACTGCACGTCAGGTTGAAGAAGAGATACGTGCAACGGCAAAAGGTCTTATCGCTGCCGGAATACAAATCGGTGATCGCGTTGCCATTATGGCGCGCACTCGTTATGAATGGACAATTTTAGATTTCGCAATCTGGTACGCCGGTGGATGCGTTGTTCCAATTTACGAAACTTCTTCGGCCGAACAAGTTGATTGGATTCTCAACGATTCTGGCGCAGTCGGACTAATTGTTGAGACTCCGGCGCATCGTGAATTAGTCACACCTGTAATTCCATCTCATACAAAACACATTTGGGTAATGACTGAAGATGTCCTCGCCATTCTTCGCAATTCAGGTAGCGCGGTTTCCGATGAAGAAATCGAACGTCGTCGCAATTCCTTAGTTCCAGCGAGCCTAGCTACTCTTATTTACACATCAGGAACAACTGGCCGCCCAAAGGGAGTTCAGCTCACCCATTCGAATTTCTTAGCCGAATGTGGAAATGTTGTGGAGGGTGCAAGTGATCTATTCTTGAAACCTGGCGGTTCTACCCTTCTCTTCTTACCGGTAGCGCATGTCTTTGGCCGCATGGTTCAAATCGGTGCAATCCATGCTGGTCTGCATCTTGCTCACTGCAGTGATCCCATCGGACGCCTGCCAGCTGATTTAGCTTCATTTAAACCATCCTTTGTCCTTGCCGTCCCTCGCATCTTTGAAAAGATTTATAACGGTGCAGAGGCAAAAGCCGAAGCCGCTGGTAAAGGAAAGATCTTCCGTAAAGCCGCCGAGGTTGCTATCGCGTATAGCGAAGCGAAAGATAAGAAGGGCTTCAATCCACTTCTGACTCTTAAGCATGCCCTCTTTGACAAATTAGTGTTCTCGAAGATTCGCGCAGGCATGGGTGGCGCTGTTGAAGCGGCGATATCCGGTGGCGCTCCATTAGGTACCCGGTTGGGACACTTCTACCGAGGAGCTGGTATCACCATTCTTGAAGGATATGGACTTACTGAAACGACGGCGGGCGCAACGCTTAACCTCTCTAGCAATTTACGTATTGGTTCAGTAGGAAGACCTATTCCTGGAACTTCAATCAAAATAGCCGAAGATGGTGAAGTCCTCATTAAAGGCCCAATCGTGATGCGAGGCTATTGGCAGAACGATGCTGCAAATCAAGAAGTTTTCGATGGTGAGTGGTTTAAATCTGGAGATTTAGGTCGACTCGATGATGAAGGTTTCCTCTACATCACCGGTCGTAAGAAGGAATTGATTGTTACTGCAGGAGGAAAGAACGTAGCTCCTGCTGTACTTGAAGATCGCCTTCGCGCACATCCTTTGATTAGCCAGTGCATCGTGGTCGGTGACAATCAGCCATTTATTGCAGCACTTATCACAATCGATCAAGACATGCTCAAGGGGTGGATTGCTGCAAATAACAAGTCTGGCGCAACTATTGAAACCTTGGTCAATGATCCTGATCTGAATGCGGTTATTCAAACCGCTGTTGACGAAGCCAATAAGGCAGTATCAAAGGCTGAATCAATCAGAAAGTTCACTATCCTGTCTAAAGATTTCACAATTGCAACCGGTGAACTTACAGCGAAACTTTCGCTCAAGCGCCATGTGATTTCGCAGAACTATGCGACTGAGATTGCAGCGCTCTTTACCAAGTAAAACCTGATGGCAACTCCCGAGCAACTTCACCTCGCTCGGGAGCTCCATGATGGCATTGCACAGGACTTGGTAGCGCTGGGATATTCTCTCGATATTCTGCTTTCTCAAGGCGATATACCCACATCAGCCCGCGCTTCGATTCGATCTTCGCGATTACAGGTTGATGAACTGATGTTGAAGGTTCGACAAGAAATCTTTAATTTGCGCAGAAATAGCGCGGACTCTCTATCACAACGTCTCTATTCACTGATAACCAGTGAATATTCAGATTTTGAGACCAACCTGGATCTAGAAGAGTTAAGTGCGCCGGCGGAAATCGAAGATGAATTATTTACTGTGGCGAGTGAAATCCTACGCAACGTGAGGGTCCATTCTAGGGCTAGCCGAATTGGCGTAACTCTCTATCCGGTTAACAATCGCATCTGTCTTCAGATATGCGATAACGGAATAGGAGGAGCCACGATGAAGAAAGGGCGCTGGGGTTTAACTGGTATCACAGAACGAGTCACAAAAATGGGCGGTGCCGCCACCATTGAAAATAACTTTGAAAACAATGTAGGAGTTCGCATCACTATCTTGTTGTGACAACGCGCGCACTGATTATCGATGATCATGCGGTTGTAAGAGCTGGAATCCGCAAAGTTCTCGAGACACGAGAAGCCACCGTTGCTTATGAGGCTGCTTCTAAAGTTGAAGCAATGGCGCAGATAGCACTGATTAATCCCCATATTTTGATAGTTGACATTGGCCTACCCGATGGAAGTGGTCTAGAAATCATCCGATGGGCTCGAACCATATCCCCAGATATTGCAATGGTAGTTCTCACTTTCAATGAAGCTGATGAATTTATTCTCGCTGCCATGAAAGCTGGTGCTAGCGGATTTGTTCATAAATCTTCTCCCCTTCCGGAACTCATTGCAGCTGTAGATCATGCACTAGCTGCTCCAACATCATTTGCGGGCAAGGACATCGCCAAAGCTCTGCAGAGAAACCAAATGAAATTTGGCCTTTCGCCGCGCGAGTTAGATATTGTGGTGCTACTTCCTAATGATCAGCCGTTATCGGAGTTGGCGCGGATTTTATTTATCTCTGAATCAACCTTAAAGACTCATTTGACGCACATATATCGGAAGCTTCACGTAAAAAATCGACTGCAGGCAATCAACGTTGCCCGGAAGGCTGGTCTGCTAGAAGAAGTGAATTAAATTGTTCAGCCCAACGTTCCCAGCGCCATTCATCAATAATCCATTGACGCCCCGCCGCTCCCATCTGGTGAGCTAAATCTTGGTCGCGCAACAACTGGGAAACGGCTGCAGCAATTTCGGTAACGGAAGTGCCATCAACTACTACTCCTGTCTTTCCTTCAATCACTGCATCGGGCGCACCGCCTGATGCACCGCCAACGACTGCAACTCCACATGCGCTTGCTTCCAAATAGACTATTCCTAGCCCTTCAACTTCTAGCCCAGCTAGTCGAGTCCGCGATGGCATCGCGAAGACGTCGCCAGAACAGATGTATTGAGGCAAATCTTGATACTTGATTCTGCCGATAAAGGTGATTTGGTCGGTTACCCCAAGTGCAGTTGCGCGCTTTTGCATAAACTCTTGCCGTGGTCCTTCTCCCACAAAGAGAATGTGTGCGCTTGGAATTTGTTGCAGAATGAGTGGAAGCGCCTCGACGAGAGAATCTTGTCCTTTGCGATGCACCAACCGTCCCACGCTGACAATAACCTTTTTAGAAGTCAGCCCAAGACTCTCTCGAATCTCAGCTGCAGCACTCTGTGGAGCAAAGTGATCAGTATCAATTCCCGGTGCAATCTTTACCATCGCGTTTTGCGCACTCGGTGACAGCGCGCGCGAAATACTTCTGCGCGTAAATTCTCCAAGATAGGTCAAGTGATCGACTCCTGATCCGATTCGGCGCAAGAGCCTTGAGAAAGGCCACAACTTTGCCCACCAGACCTCATGCCCATGTGTCAGGGCAATGATTCGTTTGGCTCCAACTTTTCTTAGACCATGTGCAAGTAACCCGAGCGGCGCTGCTGCGCCAAAAAAGACTCGTTCGATCTCACGTTGTTGCACCAATGTGCGTACAGCTCGCGCGACTCTGGGAGTGGGAAGCAGAATTCTCGATCGATCACGTATGACTTCGACTCCATATTTCTGCATCCACATTTCATCGAATGGCTCTGAATCGGGCTGGGAAGATGTGTAAACAATGACTGAGTTCTTGGGAAGTCTCTCAATCAGGCCAATAACAAAGGTTTCAATGCCGCCTGCGCGAGGTCCAAAATCATTGGTGATACAGAGTATTTTTAGCGCTGACATTAGAAACGGCGGATTGCAACCAATGGTTTGCGTCCCATGTTCATCTCTGCAACTTTGACACGTGATCCGGAGCGAGGTGCGTGAACCATACGTGCGCCACCAAGATAAATTCCAACATGAGATACTGGTCGACCAAAGAAGACTAAATCGCCAGGCTTCTTCTGATTAAAAGGGACAGATTTTCCCATTCGAGATTGTGCCGCAGAAGAATGTGGGAGCTTGACGCCAGCGGCTTGAAAGGCACGCATGGTAAGCCCGGAGCAATCCCACGTCGTTAAACCATCTGCCCCAAAGACATATCGGTCACCAATCTGCTGCAGCGCATATTTGAGAGCGATACCCGCTCTACCTGAAACTCCAGCAGCACTTTTCGCAGCCTTCAAAGAGGATTGTTGATCGGCATTTTCGCGCTCTTCTGCCAAGCGCGCCAAACGTTCACGATCTTCCTTCTTCAATTTTGATAAAAGTAACTCTGCTTGAGCCAATTTGCGTTGAGCAAAAGCGCTTCGTTCAGCTAGTTTCTTCTCGAGCGCTTTTACTTGAGCCAATCTATCGGCGACTGTCAAAGAAGTTGCATTGAGTTGCTGCTCTGCGGTCTGAAACTTTCGCAATTGGGTGGATTTACGTCGCGTAATCGCCTCAAGTGAACCTGCCGAAGAAAGGTAGAGCGCTGGATCACTGGAAAAAAGAAGTTCCAAACTTTGGCTGAGTGTTCCTGACTTGTATTGATTTACCGCGATTGTGCCAAGTACTTTTGAAATTTCATCGACTGTCTTTGCTTGCAGCGCTGCTTGCGCTTGGATACCAGCCAGGCTTCGGGTGAGCGCAGCTAACTTCACTTTGGCTTCCTGTGCGCCTTCGGCAGCAGTTGTTGCCTCTTCTTCCAGACGGATCACTTGCGCTTGGACCTGCGCCAGAGTTTGCGCTGCAGATACGGGAGTTGCTGGCAGAAGTGTCAGTAAAACCATCAGCGATGTCGCGATGGCTCCAGTAATTCTGCCTAATTTCATGTTTTAAGGCTAACGCGCACAACTACTCAATTTCAACGCGAGGCAGGGTATTTGCCAGATAAAAGCGTGAGAAATTTAATACTCTTACGCTCATGACTGTGACAGTAACGCTCGTAACTGGCGCAGATGGTTCAACTTCTAAAGGCGGCACTTCAGCCGGGGTCAGCAGCGCAGCCGATAGAACTGCTTTTCTAGCCCGGCGTCGCGCTGCAGATTGCATACTCATCGGTGGAAATACTGCTCGCACAGAACCTTACCAACGTACTCCGGTTCCAGTAGTGGTTATTTCGAAAGCGTTAATCAACCCACTCGCGAACAATCGTTTGGCTCATTGTTGGAATTTATCGCCAGAAAAAGCACTTGTTCGTGCAATCAAGACTTTTGGTCCCCAAGTGCATGTAGAAGCTGGCGCTAGCATAATTCAAGAACTATTAGATGCTGGTCGGATCGATGCACTAGAACTTAGTATCACCGAGGTGGTCGGTGGTGAAGACAAAATTGATCTAGATTTGTTGTTGAATTACTTCTCTAGAAAAAGTGAAAGAGTTATAGACGGGACCCGATTTATCTCAGCTCAACGTTAGTCTAAAAGGCAGAGATGAGCGCCACTCCGACAACTGCAAAGATAATGCCAACATATTGAACTCGATGGAGGCGTTCGTGTAGAAATCGATAGGCCAGTAAGGCAGTTGCAATTGGATAAAGTGAACCCAAAACCATTGCCAAGGAAATCAATCCCTTGGTGGTGGCAACGCCCAACAATAAGTTTGCGGCAAAATCGGCCACACCGATAAATACTAAAACGGGGATTTCAGATCGAGTAAAACGAATTGAATTTCTAAATTTAAAGAGAACAAAAATTCCGATAATCAAAGTGGAAGTTCTCATCGTTGTCATGGTCATCAGCGCGCTTGACTCTGAACCTATTGCCATGAAAATCAGACAGGTGCCGAAGAAGAGAGCCGCGCCTATTGCTAAAAGAAGTGGTTTGAGTGGAACTCCCTGAGAAACTTCTGGTCCGCTCGCCAGAAAACCGCCAAGAGTTGCAAGAACTACTCCGATAGAAATGATTGATGAGAGTTGATCACCTTTGTAGATCAATGCATATCCCAGTGGAACCACCGCCGCTAAAGAACTGATAGGAGATACAACCCCCATTCGTCCGGTAGAAAGCCCTGCATAAAGGCAGACCAATCCGCCATAACCAGTAAATCCCGCGATAATTCCTGGAATGAGATACCCGCCAGTTCCAAGCGCTTGTGCCTGCCACGCTGATGTGGCAACCACTAAGAGAACTCCGGTGAGGAATCCGAAGAATTGTTGAGCACCAAGTACCACTAGCGCTGGATATTTTTTACTGAGTTTTCCACCAAAAAAATCGGCTGTACCCCACAGAGCGCTAGATAGAAGCGCAAGAAGACTGGCCATTGGATGGACTTTACTGGCTTTACTGCCAGCCTCCCACGCGAAAGGCGGGAGCAACTTTAGAATTAACCAGTGAAAGCTCCAGCGCCCTTCTCTTTTGAAGAGATGGTGAGCCATCTTCGCACTATTACGCCGCGGCCAGAGATTATTTTAGAAGAGGTTCCCGCCCCTCAAAAACTTGCAACCTATTCATTCGCATTTACAGCTGACATTTTTGAACAACCTTTTCACGGTGAATCAGATGGTGACGAAATTGCATCTGGGAGATTCGTCATATTGCATGAACCAGGTGGGCAGGATACTTGGGAAGGTGACTTTAGATGCGTCACCTTTTTTCGCGCCGATGTAGATCAACAGATGCAAGAAGATCCACTCTTTCCAGAAGTGGGTTGGAATTGGTTACTCGATTCACTCAGCGCCACTAATGCAAACTTCCGTGCTCCAAGTGGGACTGTTACGCGGGTATCCAGTGCATCCTTTGGAAAGTTGGCCAATCGTGATGAAGGTTCTGAGATTGAGATTCGCGCATCGTGGACTCCGGTTATTCTCGAATATGACGAGATATTTGCTCATGTGCATGCCTGGTGCAATCTCATGAGCGAAGTTGCGGGATTGCCTCCTCTTCCCGATGGTGTTGCTTCTATCGGTTCAGCGCGACGCCGTGGTTGAGGAAGAACTTTCGGCGCCTACTCCCCTCTTGCGTCCTGCAGCAGGTATTCCACTTGTTGTAGATCATGAAACTGACTTCCGCGAAGCCATCGCCGCGCTTGCGCAAGGCTCGGGTCCCTTTGCCCTCGATGCAGAGAGAGCATCCGGTTATAAGTACAGCGCCCGCGCCTATCTCATACAAATCAAACGTACTGGGGGCGGTTTACATCTGATCGATCCAATCCCCTTTGGACCAGGACATCAACTCTTCAATGAATTAAATGCGCTGTTGCAAAGTGATGAAGTAATTCTCCATGCAAGCACGCAAGACTTGCCCTGTTTACGTGAATTAGGCATACATCCGTCGCTACTTTTTGATACTGAATTGGGTGCGCGCATCGCCGGACTTCCCCGAGTTGGATTAGGACCATTATTGGAATCGCAATTAGGGATTTCGCTTGCCAAAGAACATTCAGCGGTCGATTGGTCACAACGCCCGTTACCCATTGAGTGGCTCAATTACGCCGCCCTCGATGTGGAACTTCTGGTTGAACTTCGCAACAAGATTTCCCAACTTTTATTAGAAGCTGGGAAATTGGAATGGGCGCAAGAAGATTTTGCTGCAATCTTGGCAGCCCCTCCAGCTCCACCTCGAATTGATCCTTGGCGCAGAACTTCTGGAATGCATAAAATCAAAAAACGGAACCAAATGGCAGTTGTGCGCGAGCTTTGGCAGGAACGAAATGCACTCGCCGCCGAATTAGATATCGCTCCGGGACGACTACTATCAGATTTAGCGATAAGTGAGCTGGCGAGCGCTTGCGATAAAGGCCCAATCACCAATCGCAAACACCTAGAGAAAATTTTGAAGCCACTTGGTCTGCGAGCGCGGTGGCTTGAAAACGCATCAACATGGATTAGTTGTATTGCAGATGCGTTAGCGATGTCGGAAGAAGAATGGCCCCAGGCACGTACCAAGAGCGATGCGATGCCACCGGTGAAGATCTGGCGCGAAAGATTCCCTGAGAAATTCGCTCCGCTTTCACATGCGCGTTTTCATTTACAAGAACGTGCAGAAGAACTCTCTATCCCACTTGAAAATCTCATCTCCCCTGAACTGGTGCGAAGAATCTGTTGGCAGCCCCCGGAGAGCCCCGTAGAAGCCACCCTCGTAGCGATGGGTGCCAGGCGTTGGCAGGCGCAGATAGCAGCGCCTATCTTGCAGGCAGCGCTACTCGAGAAGG
>VFQS010000224.1_pt1 | contig 73895 bp, 70 predicted proteins | sample 3512361 | NCBI WGS metagenome assembly VFQS01 (sample SAMN10412375, study PRJNA504923) | tailings metagenome | isolation source: Relicate 1 Philex TSF3 active mining | place: Philippines | reverse complement strand
CTTCTTGTGTTACACTTTCTTCTTGTACTACTGTACTTTCTTCTTGTACTACTGTACTTTCTTCTTGTACTACTTCTTGTTGAGACACAACTTCTTCACTTTTAGGTGAAAGTTCATTATTTTTATTTTTTCTTCCTTTTTTCTTTTTTTCAGGAACAGACTCCGTAGGTTGTTCTACAGGTATATCTAATTTAATATTAACAGAATCATCTGGTTGAATTTCTTTTTCTAAAGTAATGGGATGTTGGAAAAAAGTATTATTTTCGGTAGAAATAAAATGAAATTCATCATCTTGAGAATATGTGCTAATATCTTTATCTTTTAATACATAAACTGGTAAACTATTATAAAATAATTGATATTTGCTAGATGTTTCATCAAAAATAATTTTAAAATCAAATGTGCTATATTTTTTCTTAATTCCTAATGAAAATTTATCATTATTTTCAACTTTCACAAAAGCATCATTATTTGCATTTGATGGAGAAACAAACATTGGAATAAAGTTTTTATTACCATCTAATGATATAGATGTTATATAAAGCAGTGTTTCATAATGGTATACAGGTAAACGTTGAATTAAATAAGATGCCATATTATTTTATAAGTTATATTTAAAAAATAGAATTTTTTTAAATATTTTTAGCGAACAAAAAATTTATAATTTATAATAATTTTTATTTTTATTTGTTTTTTATTTTTTAATAACATGAATAATAATAAAAATTTTTTATTTGTTTTTTATTTGTTTTTTTATTTTTTAATAACATGAATAATAATAAAAATTTTTTATTTGTTTTTTTTATTTTTTTAATAACATGAATAATAATAAAAATTTTTATTTGTTTTTTTATTTTTTAATAACATGAATAATAATAAACGAAATATTTACTCAGTTTGAGTAGCAATCATACGCATTACAGAAGCTTCATAATTTTCATCACCAAATAGCTTATCAATACCTTCCATAGAATGGAAAAGGATACGAGCACTACTTGACTGACCTGAACGACCAGCACGACCCATTAATTGATAAATGGAGTTACGAGTGGAATTTCCAGAAGCAGCATATTCAGCACTAATTGAAATGGTGTTAACACTTTTAATGTTAGTACCATATACAATACTTGGGTCCGAAATAAACATCTTTGAAGTACGAATATTTCTTTCATACATAAGACGTTCAAATGAACACATATTAGCAACATCGCGAATCGCAATACCGCTCATAGCAAGTTTAATATAGGTGTCACTAACATTTTCAGAAAGATAGTTTTTCATATCCTCTTCTGTTAAACAAATGTCAACCATTCCACGTACGCGAGTATGTGGAGCAAAATGTTCGCAATGTTTAGTTGAGTTTACTAAATAACGGTGGTGATACCTAAATTTGGGAGTGTTGTCTTCATAAACTTGTTGACGACGCTGATCCAAACTATCTTTAGTATCACGTTTGTAAGAGCCTGATGAAGATTCATCTCCACCTTTACCTCTACTACCGCTACTAGCTTTAACATTCGCAACTTTTTCATCACGAACACGCTTTTGTTCAGCGTAATCAGCAAGCAATTCACGAATAGATGGTGAACCTTCGAGTAGTGGAGCAGAAATAGTATTTACATACGTATCTAAACCACTTGAAGTGTACACTTGAATCATCTTTCCGCGATCATACAAATAAGCATTACTTGTCAAAATATTTGATTGATCAACAGTTACATTAGCACGCTTATCATTTTCAGATAGCAATGTTCTATTGTAACTACGCATTGAGTTAAAAAGCTCTACGTTAGTTGTTTCAACCATATTTTCGAAAAGTTGTATCATATAGTTACGAATGGTATTATGTCTAATCAAACCAATATCTTCGAAATAATTCTCAAATTTGAATTGATCAGGTACATAAGCAGCACCAGTTGTAACTAAGTAATATACCGCTTCAGGTGAATAGAAACGAATTAACGCATTATCGTGTTTGAGTCGCTCTACAAAAGCAGGTAACTCATCAATAGACGTTAGTCGCATATGAGGCATATATGAAATATATTCATTAGCCTCATTTTTCACAAAAGCAGTACAACTAATATTAAGTCTTGACGACATAATACTAGTAATTGTAGGTGTGTAATCCTTTGAACGTTTGTTTGTTATATCCATACGTTCAATTATTCTCATTGACTTCGCATAATTTTGAGCTAAATGAATAGCCAAATTTTGTTGAGGTAATGAAGGAAGATCATAAACACGCTGACTATACGCTGGTATAGGAGCACTATGACGTTCAATAAATGGATTAATACACCAATCAAGTTGACTAATATCCTGAACCGTAGCGGAAAGGAGAATCGTTTGACGAGGAGCTTTCTTAAGCAAATCACACATAAATCGCGCGAATTCACTACTAGTACCTTCTTCAGCACCAGCAGTAACCTCATCAAAATATCCTACAAACCGCTCTGGACATGAGTCCAGTAGCACGGAGCAAGATTGTAAGTCAGCAATAACAATCGCAGGAGCGCGATTTGTATTTTCCAAGTAATATAGCCATTGTTCATCTAATGTACCGCGTTTCATTGGGTTTTTAGACCATCTATGTTCACGATAATTTTCAAACAATGACCTGTGAGGTCTTAGAGTTGTTTGAACAACTCCAGCTGAATCTGTGTAAGATGACGCAAACATAAAAGGTATGTCAGCATCAAGACAGAGTTTAGCAACCATGTTACGTACTTGGACGTTGTAGCAAGAGTACAAAATCATCTTTTGATTACCCTTGATTACATGTGATTCAGGTACAGTAGAACCTTCATGAATAGCACGAGACAAAACGCCGTCGTCCTTATTATTCTTTTTGTGTTCTTGTTCCATTAAAGCAGCTAATACCGCTGAAAGGAACGTTTTACCTGAACCTGGACTAACTTTGTATGTAGCAAAAAGCGGTTTGTTCAAATCGTCATTAAGAGCATTACGTAAATGGTTAAGAACTTCCTTCTGTTCAGAATAAAGTTCCTTAGCATTGTACTTAATACGCTCCCATGTTGACTCAAGCAAAAGCTCTTCGTTTTCATCGGACAATAGCACTTTCATAATTTTATTAAAGCGCTCTTCATCACGTGAAGAAATACGTTTGTAAAATCGCTTCATCAAAGATTGAATAAGCTCATCAATACCGCACAAAATGTATGGTGGAAAATGAACTAAATCTTGACGCATACGAGAAATTGAGCAAATACAATCAACAATTAAATTGTTGAGCACAGGGTTATATTGTTCATCAAGATGTTTGTACATATTGATTCCCCAACGAATAATGAAAAATACACTAGTCATTGGATTATTGTAAACCCTCGCCTTATTAACTCCAATATTTGAACCATAAAGTTCAGAAAAACCGGAATCAATACTTGTAAACGCTTCAACCTTCTTTTTACGAATATTTTCTAATTTCATTTTTTCAGTTTTATTTGGTTGTTTACTATTTTGAGCACTTGTTGGGAAAGTAATTGGCAAATATTTCGCCATTTTTTTCCCAATAAACTCTATAAATATCTTCCAATCTTCCTCATCATAAGGAATTCTATAAGGTTCTGAATTTAAACTCATTGTTGAGATATCATTACGCTTCAAATCAGTAATCATTGAAGCAAATGGGTCAACAGGGAGTTCTTCTACAATTCGCCATTCGTTAGCTTCACCTGAAATATGAAGTACACCCAATGTTTCAGGGTTTACGTCAGTATCAATAGGATGTTCAACAAATTCAGCCATCGTAAATAAATAAATGTAAGTAGTTAGCAGTTAAAGTTTTATATTATTTTTTTAATTATACTTCTTTCTTTTAAACTCATATTCTTTTTAAAAATACGGTCAATTTTTATAAAAAAATATTTTTATAAAAAATAAATAAACGTAAATATATTTTATATTGTTGATGAATTAAAATATAAAAATATTAAAAAATTGTTATTTTATTTACTTTAATTTACTATAAATCAAATTAGATAATTCATTATAAATATATTCACGACTAAAATGGAATAAATCATAATTTAATCGTTGATGGTTACGTAAATAAACATAATCTTTAATATATTGAGCAAAACCAAAATCAATCATTTTAATATCTTTTAATTGATCATTATTATCTAAAATTACCATTACGTTATCTGAATGTAAATCATTATGCATAATTCCTGCATTATGTAATTTAATAATCTTTTCTTCTAATAATTTTCGTAATTTACTTTTTGTTTCTTTACTATGTATTTTATATAAATAATTAGTTAATGTCATACCTTGAACAAATTCCATATAAATAATTCCATAACATGAACTATCTTCATCATTAATACAAACATATGTATCATAAATTTTTGGTGCAACACCAATAGAACCAGCGATTTTTGACATATCTACTTCTTTTAAGAAATCGACATATTTTAAATTATTTAAGGTATGTGTAACATTAATAAATTTAATGCATGTTTTTTCGTCAAGTTGATAAATAGAACCATATTCACCTGAACCAATATATTTTAATTTTTTGGCATCATCTGGATTTTTAAGACATTTTACTAATTCATTTTCATTTTGAATATGTTTATAAACTAAATGATTTACTTCATGGACTAAAATGCGGCGATAAATTAAATCATATAAAAAATAGGTAAATTCGCGACTTTTACTTAATTTTGTTAATCCTGAATCTTTTTTAATTAATTTATTGAACGAATGTGCTGCTAACTTTTGCATAGATTCATTTACATTTTTAGATTTGGTTTGATAACTTTTTAAAGATGTACTTTTAATACTTTTATTACTTTTTGGAAAAAATTTCTTAACATAATAATCAATTATTTTACCATATTTAGGGAAATAAATATTATAATATTTTTCATAATATTTTTTCATTAATTCCCTTTGTTTTTCACTTGTTAATTGTCCCATATTTTATAATAACTAATATTTACTAATTATTATAAAGATAAAATTATTATTTTAACAATTCATATCAAATTCATTATTTAATATTTGAAAAGACCTAAGAATGAACGTTTAGCAGTTTTCTTGGCTTTCTTCTTTTTACCACCTTCTTGTACACTTTTTTCTTTATTAGATTTAATACTAGTGGTGTTATTATTATCACCACCACCATGACGACGACGTTTAACTACTTTCTTACTTTTCTTAGCCATTTTCTTCATTTTACGCTTTTTGGCACCACCAGAGGTTCCTTCAGGGATTTGAGGGGTTTGATTAGTTTTAGTAGCAGGGGTTTCAGTGACGGTTTTATTAACTAAAATGTAGTTAGTTTGAGTACCATTATTAGATTCAGTATAGTATCTATTTCCATTTTTAAAAATAGAAGGTTTTGGATTTACTTCTTCTTCTTCACCATTTTCACCACCACCACGACGAACGCGACGACGTTTAACTACTTTCTTGCCTTTGGTACTACGCTTCTTTTTAGCACCACCAGCAAGAAGAGAACCCATATTACCTGATTCGTAACCTTCTAATTCACCACCACCGCGAACACGGCGTTTGGCAGCTTTGCGCTTAGGAGCTTTGCGCTTGCCACCGGTTAAAGGTGAACCCATTTGAGATGATTCCATACCCATGACAGATGAGCTATCTTCGCTTTGAACATGACCAGATTCTTGGGCACCACCGCGAACGCGACGAGTTTTGCGTTTGGTAACGGTTTTTTTACCTTTAGTGCTACGTTTCTTAGCACCACCTAAGAGATTTTGGAGTTGTTGAAGTAATTGTTGTTGTTCAGATTGAACCATTTTATTTTCTTCTTTTATATATTTTATAGATAGAAAAAAATTTTATTTTAATTAAAATAAAATTATTTTTTTAATTAAAAAAATATTTTAAAAAATAAACTTATTTCCTTTATTTATTTTTTTGTCTTTCCTTCTTTTTTAACACTTCCTATAACTAATTTTTTTTTTAAAATTTTCTTCACGCGTTGCCCTTTTTCTATTTTTTTCTTTATTTGTTCTCCTTCTACTTTCTTCTTTTTCATTTTCTCTTTTTTTATTTTTTTCTTCACGTGTTGTCCTTCTTCTTTTTTAACACTTGTTTTAACTGCTTTTTTCTTTTCTTCTTTTTTTAAACTTTCAAATGAATCTTCTTGATTTCCTTCTTTTAATAAACGCATAATATCATTTTCATTTATTTTATAATATTGATGAATTGCCATATTATTTTTCTTTAATGTTTTTAATATATGATATATTGAAGGATTTTCCTTATTTGTAATTCCTTTAACTTCCATTACTTTTGAATCATTGCCTTTAACAATTTTAAAGGCTTTTCGCACATGACCATTACTATTTTGAAATACTTGGGTTTGTTGTTGGAAAATATGCATTTTTTTCTAATTTAATGAAAGAAAATATTTTTTCTTTAATTAAATTTTTTATAAAAATAAAATAAGATTTATTATAAAAAACCTTTTTTATAAGTAGTGTTTATAAAAATGAGTGAAAATATTATATTAAAAAGAGTATATGCTGAAAATGGAAAAGCATCAAATAATATAAACGCATATTTTGATAATTTTGATTTATATAATTATTCCTTATATGATCAATTAAACCATATTTCACAATCACAAATTATATATTATGGATTTTTTGGTTTACTTGCTTTTGCTTTTTTCCATAGATTAGCTGTTCAACCATCTCATATATTAGCTTTTTTATTTTGTGTTCTTGTAATTTATTATTTTATTCAAAAAGATTATGGTGATTTTATTAATTTTACGAAAAGTAAAAAAGATGAATTAAATTTCCTAAATACTTTAATGATGAACTCTTCTTCAAATTGGTCCATTCATAACAATTTGGATGAAATGAACATTAAACCTGAGTTACGAAAATCATATTTACATTATAATCCTTATATTGTACAATTTTATTATAATGTTCGTGAAATGAGCATTTATAATATAGAATCTTATGTAGATTCTTTAACAAGTGCTAATAATATGATGGGATTATTAGTTCAAATGCGAAATAATTTGGAAAATCCTTTTCAAGATTATAAAAGTGCAATTGAAGAGTATAAAAAGTGTATGAATGGATTTAAATCAATTGTATTTAAATCACCAGGTGGTAAAAATGCAAATAAGAAATTAGATGATTCATTACATACATTACAAACATTATTAATGGGAATATTAAAAGAAATGGAAATGATATGTAAAACAAAAAATAAATTAGACGGATTAAATACTATTTCTATGCCAAATGATGCTTTAGAAATGCATACTTTAATAGATGGTAATCCATATGGATTAAAAAGTGTTGGATTTGATCAAAAATATGATATGTATTAAGCTCTTTGAGTTCCTAAATCACTACCAGAACCAAATACTTGATATTTTTGAGCAAATAAATCATTACCAATAGGTACATTAGGTGCCATTGAAGCTGATTCTTGAAGTTGATAACTTCCGCGACGAAGATCAGACATTGACATAAAATTTCCTGATTTTTCAAATTGATCAAACCATTTTGCACCACTAACACCCCAATGGTCATTGGGTCCAGATACATTACCTCGAGAATTGACTGTAGATAGCCAATCACTACCACCTCCTCCACGCATATGCTTTGGACCACGCATATGCTTTGGACCACGCATATGCTTTGGACCACGCATATCTGTACTTTTAGTAGTACCACGTTTACTCTTTTTTTTGGTTACACTTTTCTTTGTAATACTACTTTTTTTAGTTATACTTTTCTTTTTAGTATCTTTTGGTTGAATACTTTTTTTCTTTTGAACTTTTTTACCTCCTTCATATTCTTCATTTTCATTTCCTTCTTCAGGTACACTAGTATTTATATTAAATTCTTTAGGTTTAAACGGTGTTATAGAACGAGGTTCATTTCCTAAAAACCCATATAAAATATGTTTAAATGCGTCTTGATCTAATCTAGAACTTAAACTTATATTTGCTTCTGTTCCATAAATTGATTGATGGTCATATTCTGGTTGAATACCTCTATTCAAATTTCTTTTTAATGTTTCATTTAAAACTGGATATACTATATAATATTTAATATGTCTTGTAAAAACATTACCAAATTGATTATAATCTTCAATGTTTTCACCAGCAGCATCATATTTTACAACAATAGCATTATATAAACCGCTTCGTACTCTTTTTTTCCTAATTAAAATAATTGCACTTTTGTCTTTACCCATAAATTCACATTGTATTAAATCTCTATAAGAAACTTCTTCACCATTAATTGTTGTTTTATTACGTTGATTATTGATAAAGTTACACATAGCTCTTGCTTGCATAATTGCTAAATAAGTTTCCATAGTTTGTTCGCCGCCATACATACGCTTTTTACTATTCATTAATTTATAATATACTTCACGTGATTTTTCAACATTTTTATAAGCTTTTTGAGCTTCTTTTTGTGCTTTAATTAAATTCTTTTTTGCTTGATTTAAAGTTAAACTCATTTTACTTTAATTACTAATATTACTAATAATAAAAGATATAATATTTATATAAAAATTTTTATATAAATAATAATTATAAAAAAATGTATTAATTGTTTTATTAAAAACGCATAACACAAGTACTAAATAGGCTGCGATCCCCAAGCTTCGATTGATTTTATTTTCCCATCAATTGCAGCATCAAATGCTTCAGATTTTCGCTTCATATTTTGATAAAAACCATTTAACGAAGCAGATGTTAAATTAACAGTATTATTCATTGTATTAATTAAATCTAAACCACCCATTTTAGGAATAATACCATCTACTTTTTGTTGTTTCCAATAACAATTTAATTTATTAAACGCATTATTCCATGATGTAGCATTTAATGGATTATCAACTTTTGGTTTAAGACATTTATTTCCTCCACGCATTTGCTTATTTTTTACCAAAATTTCCAGCTGCTTGGTGCTACTTTTTTTGAGGTTTTTTTTTTGCTCACTTTCTTTACTCCTTTTTTTGTTGACTTTTTTCCGGTTGTTTTTTTTTTCACTACACGTTTCTTTTTACCAGCACCTACTAAAGCATATTTACCTTCCATAGCATCATAACCAGCCATAGTACCAGTTCGTAATGAATCTAACATACCACCTTTATAAAATTGTGGAGGCATATAAGTAGCACCACCACGCATATTATGAGATCTAGGTGGTAAAGCAGGAGCTGCAGGTTTAGGACCAACCTTTTGTATAAATCCATTAATTATTCCATTTATAGCGTCACTATCTGGATGAATCATACTTAAATGTGTAATATGAGTTTTTAAAGATGGTGTAGCACCAAATAGTGGTGGTCTATCATATAATAAACAATATTCAATTTGATGATTTCTATTAATTCGACAAATAACATATCTTGTTCTATCACTATCATCATTTATATGTTTTAATTCAACACATATCATACCATCTATGTTTTCAATTGAATGTTGAATACCACGAATACGACCATTTATTTCAAGATAATCTATAAGAAACTCCATTTGTCTATTTGTTAATTGGGTTTGTTCTTGGTTTTCTAAACTATTTAATCGTGGTATATTATTTAAAGTTGATAAATTTCTAACACCGCCAACAGTTTCAAAAGAAATACCTAAATTATCACGAATAAATTGGTCATCTAATTGGAAAGATGATTCTGAAGCACCACCGTGCATAGAACGTTTCTTAGTAGATTTCTTTTTACCTACTTTAGTAGTACTCTTTTTCTTACCTACTTTAGTAGTACTCTTTTTTTTTCCAACTTTAGTTGAACGTTTCTTTTTACCAGCACCAACTTGTCCAGGACCAGGAGGAACGGATGATGCTGCTAAAGTGGGATTTTGACTGTAATAAATATCAGGATAATCGGTTGAAGCGTTACAAGTACCGCATCCACTTTGGAATGATTGAAAAGGCATTTTTTTATATAAATAAATCTTATACTTTATAATTAGAAAAAAGTTTTTAATAATTTAATATAAAATATATTTTTGATAAAAATCTAAAATATTTGGTGGTAAATAATTATTTTTAATAAAAGGTATTTTTTTAAAAAAATGTAAACCAAATAAATCATCTTGATTTTTAACGCGAGCTTCTATAAAATCTAAATTTGTAAAAATAGGATTATTTAATTCTTGATGACTAAAATTTTCTATTTTATTTTTTATAAAATTAGGATTTCCAAAATAACTTAAATGCCATCCACCATATTTTATTTTTGGAATTTCATTTAAATGATTTCGTAACTCTTCTATACTTAAATTTAATTCCTTATATTTTTTATAATTTATAATTTTTGCTAAATTCCACTTTTTTTCATGTTTTGTATTTAAATCATAATAATATAAATCTTGCTCAAATGCCCCTATTTCATAACTTGTTAAACCTTCCTTTATTTCAACCAATCTTTTTACATCTACTATTTCATCTGCATCACTTATCATTATATAATCTTCATCTTTTATTAATTCTTTTTCTTCTAATATAGCTATACCATTTTTTATATAATTTCGTTGAAATATTTCATTATACCATTGTTCACCTTTATGTATATTTAATGGTGCTTTATATGGAAATTCATCAGTAATATTAATATGTATAATTTTATCTTTATAAATATTAAATAATTCTTTATTTTCATTAAAAAAAGATATTTTTTGATTTCCCATAAATGTATAATTACTTTCAACAATGATAAAATAATCAACAATATTATATAATAATTGTAATCTATATGTTAATAATTCAATTTCATTAAAAAATATAAAAGCATCTATGATTTTAACCATTTTATTTTTATTATTTTATAAAATTTCTTTTTATAAAATTTATTTTTTATAAACGATTTTTATTTAATTTTTAATTAAAAGAAACAATAATAGAAGTATTATTTTTATTTACTGTTTTAATAGCAGAAACCGAAAGTTGGCGACGTTTGCGTCGCTTATTTTTATCTTCACCATCTTTCTTTTTATAAATATCTTTTAATGAATCATTCATATCTTTTTCAATTTCATCATAATGTTCTTGAATATATTTTAAAATACGATTTTCAATCGCCCATCTGAAAAAATTTAATTGTCCAACCGTTGTAATTACCTCTTTTCCTCCATGAACTATAAATTTAATACGTTCACGACGACAAAATGGATCAAATTGCTTCTTTTGATATCCTTTTAATTGTGATTTATAAGTAATATATACTGAAAAAGGTTTACTAACACCTTTTTTATTTTCAATCATATAAGCTGTATTAAATTTCTTACTGTAATTGGTAACAAACCAATCTAAAATACGAAGAGATATTTTAGATGTACCTTCAATAACAGGTAATAATTCATCAATATGTTCTTTTTTGTTAAAAAATTGAATTAATGATTTCATTAATATATCTTTTTGGGATTCAACATTTAATGTTGGAGTTGAAATTTGAACATTTTTAGAAACTTTATCTTTTTTTTCTATTTTATCATTCTTTAATGCACTTGCTACTTGAAGACTCATTTTTAATATAATATTATTATTTTTAAAATTCTCTTTATATCCACTTAATTAAAAAATATTATTTTTTTTAATATTTATTAATTTATTAAAATATATTTATTTTGATATTTTAACGTATTTCCTATAGTTTTTATTACTGAAATCAGTAGTAACGGTTTTTTAATATTGTTTACGTATATTTTTTTGTTAACAAATATAAAATTATTATACCATATATAGTTTAAAAATAAAGAATTATTTTAATATAATATATTAATTTATGGTAATAAAAATAAAAATTAAATTTATTTACGTTAATAAATAATGGTTACGTTAATATATAATTAAAAAAAAAATGTAAACGTAAACATTTTTGCAAAAAATAAAAATTGAATTTTTTAAAATATAAAAATATGATAATAAATATTTTAAATATACAACAAAGTTATTTTTTTAATAAGATATTTAATTAAAATGAGTTCAACTCGTACACGTAAACCGAATAGTCGTTTTTCAGAAAATCCTTTTTTGAAAAACATATTAAGACCAAGTTATGATAAAAATTACAGAAATAAACATTTATGGACTGTTGGTGTAGAACATCAAAAAGGTAAATGTAATTTATGTAGTAAACGTTTACAAAATGAAAATATGATTATGGATCATATTGTTCAAAAACGATATATAGATAAATATGGTGATAACATTGATAAAATGGAAAATTTCCAAGTATTATGTTCATCATGTAATCATATTAAAACATATCAAGTTGATACAAAAATTAATAAATTAATTAAAGATAATGATTCTAGAACTCGTACATATAATGTACTTAGAATTTATACTATTAATCTATTACGTAAAATTTATCGTGAAAAACAAGAATCTTTAGCAAAAGTTAAAGAAACAACAAATCAAGATAATGATAGTAGTGATGATGAATCAGATGATGAATCTGATGATGAGTCAAATAAAAAAGATGTTGAAAAAGTTTTTTCAAAACTCATTGAAACCTCAAATAATCAGATTGCTGATGATTCGGATGAAATTGAATATGATATATTACCAGATTCAGAAGATGAAATAGAAAATATTCATTCTGAAAAAATAGTTATGAATGACGTTTCCGCGAACATTTTGCTCCCTTTTAAGGGAGCCAAGAATGACCCTAAAACGGTTGTAAATGACACTATTAATCATACTAAAGAAAAATCTGATTCTGAATCTGAATCTGAATCTGATTCAGAAGATAAAACTAAAAAGAAAGAAGTTCCGCGAGTGATTAGAACTCGTAGTAAAAGTGGCTCATTACCGAAGAAAGTTGATGTGTCTGTCAGTAAAGTTAGTACTCAGAAACCAAATATAACTATTGCTAAAAGTAAACAAAATGAAGTTTTACCTAAAAATAGTAATAGTAGAAACAGTAATACTAGAAATAGTATAAAGCGTAAAATTGATTATGATAGTGATGATGAAGTTGAAGAAGAAATTATGATTCCAAAGAAAGTTCAAAAAGAAGAATCTTCTCAAATTATTTCAAAGAAAAAAGATGGAAAGTTTATTTCTCTTATTTTTAGAAATTGTAATTTTAATAATTGTCAAATTTCATTGTAATTTTAACAATTGTTCAATTTCACTTTAATTTAAAAAAAAAAATAATATTATAAAAAAAAAATAAATAATATAAATCATTTGATTTATATTTATTAAAAAAAGATTTTATAAAATTTTATAATAATTTATTCGTAAATTAATATTTACATATTTACTTACATATTTACATATTTTTATATATTTATGCTTCAACAATCATTTCAACTTGATCACTTTCTTGTTGAACAGGTTCAACATTCATAACAACTTCATCTTCCTTTTTAACAGGAACAAAAGCATTTGAAAAAATAGCTTCATATGTAATAGGTGTACTACCATTGTTAATCATATGATTGTAAATAAAGCATTGTAGATTTACATCTAGATCAGCAAGCTTGTGGAACACTTTCTCAAGATTAGTTTGAACTTTGTGATTTTTGTAATCACTATGAAGCCCATATACAAGTTTCTTGAGGTAAAATGGAACTGGAATCATAAGTTGATTACCATTTTCATCTTTAGGTCGTTTCACAAACTTATTTACATAAAGTTTATGTACTTGTGTAGCAATTTGATAAAAATTATATTCATAACTATTAAATTCAGACACATCATTAGGAAATAGTTTAAGATATTCATTTAGATCTTCAACGTTCTTACGAAGGTTAAAGAATTTATACATCTTTGAATTACTATTTCCATAAATAGCTTTTGCTTTTTCATATGCTGGAGAAATAAACTTTTGACGTCTAAAATTCTTATCAACAATTACATATCCTTCAATTTTGAAAACTTCATTATTAAAAATATAACTAATATATTGATTTACATTTGAAGCATCAATTACTTGAGTTGGTACACGTTGTACACCTTCAAGCACTACATCTTCTTCCATCATAGTACTCATATTTCGAGTACCAATGTGGTAAGAAATAGGTTTATCATATTGAACAACCATGTTATTTTCAGGATGGGTTAGAAGGAATGAATAAGCATAATTTTCTTGAATAATACCATAAAGGTCAATTCCAGTCATGCTTTCCATAAAAAGTTCTTTAAAACTTTTGTCACTAATCCATTTTGAACGAATTGCATCAATACAACGTTTTGTTGAAACCATAAGATTGATTTCACCTGTTTCATTATCAACATATTTCCATACGCGAATAAGTGTTCCTTCAAGAGCATATTCAAGACGAGCATTTGAAAGGTCAAGTTGTGAATCAATTTTAAATTTAATTCCTTGAGCCTTTTCTTCATCCGAAATTTCATTTTCTTCCATTTTGTTAAATGAATAACAAACAGGTACACAATCTGCTTTACGCAGAATCATACCATTTGTACAATGATAAATAGGTGAGGTTTTCACTGTATTATCATCATGACAAAGAACAAAAAAATCCGGATATTTTTTATCTTCTTTTACACGAATTTTAATTTCATCACTTTTAAGATGCTCAACTAGAGCTTCATAAGTAGTAATGTTTTGATTACGTATGTAATTAAAGAAATCCATTTTAGTTTACGTTATATTTGTAAGATATAAAATTAATAATTATTTACGATAATGTATATAATATTATTTATCTATATACTAACTCCTTTATATTCCTAAAAAATCAATTTTTTTATTATTTTAAAAAAAATAGGTATTTTTTTATAAAATAATCTATTAAAAATTTAAGTATTTTTATAAAATATAAAATATATCATCATATTATATATATACTATATATTATATAATAAATATGGATAATATAGGAAATTCTAATTCTAATGAAATAGCTGAAACAAATGTGGTGCAAAATAATAGTGAAAATGCAAACAATATTCAAAATATAAACAATATTCAAAATACAAATAATACTCAAAATACAAATAATACTCAAAATGCAAATAATGAGTCAGAAATTACAATTCAAGGTAATGAAAATGAAAATACATTAGCTGGTGAAAATGAAAATACATTAGCTGGTGAAAATACATTAGCTGGAAATGAAAATACATTAGCTGGAAATGAAAATACATTAGTTGGAGAAAATAATATGTTTGGAAATGAGTTAGAATTAAATGAAACAAATTATGATCAAAATATTAATTCAGAAAATATTAAAGATACACTTGTTGTTGAAGAAGAAGTATATGTTGAAGAAACAGAACGAATTCACAAAGATGATATTATTTATTTAAAAGAATTAGAAAATGAAATATTAGCTTCATATCCTGTTTCTAAACAAGGTTTATTATATATTCAGGAAGAAGCTGCAAAATTAGCTCAAGAATTAGTAGATGCAAAAAATGATGGTTTACAACGTTTTGAAGAATACGAACATGGTTTTGATTATCCAACAATAATTGATATGTATAACAATGTATATAGTAATAATTGGTTAATTCCTGTTATTTTAGATAAACATAAAATATATTCAATTATACAAGAAGATGAAAGTATTAGTAAAAAGGAAAATAGTGAAAACAATGTAAACAGTGAAAAATATATTACACAATCACTTGAAAATGAAGTTGGTATTATTAAAGATAGTCAAGTAAGTCAACATGAAAAGTTATGGAAAGTAAAACATGATTCAACATTAGGTAGAATTGATTATAAAAGTTATTTAAGAACTATTTATAAAATTCAAGCGCCTTATATAAATACTCCTAAAAGTGAAGAAAATCAAGTAGGTTATTTTACAAAGCTTCAAAATGACGCTTTAGTACTTCGTTATAATGATATTGATAGTGTACAATGGAATGCTCGTAAAATACAAAGTGATATATTAAGCTACAAAGATGTTACAAATGAAGAAACAGGACGTGTTAATGGAATTGTTCCATATTCACTTATAGGTGGTGAAAATGTTCAAATTGTAGGATTTATGTTATTAAATAAAGTAAATGATTATGACAATAAACAATTATTTACTAGTGATAATGTATCAGACCATGAACCATTAGTTAAAAAATTAATTTTATCTTCAAAAATTACAAAAATAACTCAAGTAGGTGATTATATTAAAATTGTAGCTCCGAATCACGGATTAAATGCTAAATCTCGTATATATATTGATAAATCAAATTGTGTTCCTAATGTAAATGGTATGAAAGCACATATGAATATAACAATTGAAGATGAAAATAATTTTTCAATTAAATCATCTACTAAATTAAATATAGATGGTACATATGGTGAAATTTATACACCCAATAAATTAGTTTATGATAGATATAAAGTATATTATAATGAACAATTAGGTGATTTTGAAACAAAATATGAAAATAGTACATATACTGAAGAAAAAGAGGAAAATAATAATCATAACAAATTATATTTGTTTGATGATATAGTATTTAAGAGTAAAGATGAATTCCGTGAAGTTTTAACAAAAATTGTTCCAACATTAGATTCTATTGTAGAGCGTGAAAGTGATAAATTAGCACAATGTTATACAATTCAAGATGTAGAATATGTATTAGAACGTTATAATTTAAAGATTGGAAATTTAAAGATTGATCAATTTGATTTTATTAAAAATATATTAAAAAGCAATTTAGAAAAACTTCATCTTCAAGAAGAACTTCTTAAACGTCAATCATTAGCTATTTTCCATATTACAAACAAAGAACGTTTTGCTGATAAAAATTTCTTTTTAGCTGATTTATATATTACAAATGAAAATGTTACAAAATATTATGGACCATATATTCATTTAAATAAACCAGAAGATTGTATTTCAGCTCGTTTAATTTGGTTAATGGAACAACGTGATCATGGTATTATTTTCTTTTCTGAAATGATGAAAATGTTTTATGGTATTTTTAAAGAACAACATGATATAAGTATGATTAATAATATGATTGAAACATATGGGAATCAAAGTAAAAATGGTGAAAAACAATTAAATAAAGAAATTATGATTGAAAATCAACTTCGTAAAAATAAAAATAAAAATAATAAAAAATGTTGTCAATTATATCGTTATCAATCATCTTCATTGAAAGATTTAGAAAAAGAAACAGGAAATGATATACTTGATGGTACTTTAGCATTAATTGTGTCTAACGGAGTAAGAGAAGTATATGTATATAATAAAAATGCTGAAGGATGGTCTTTAACTGAAATTGTTCCTAAATATGATAAAATTGAATATTTATGTACTTTTAATAATACTGAATTAGAAGAATTAGATATTGATACATTAGATGCTGTTTATCGTAAAGATTATGGTTGTCATAGCAAGTTATATACACGTTTTAAGGATCGTTTAACATATGTATCACAAGTACATCAAGATTTTTTAAATCTTAAAAGTTACATAGAAAGTGATTCATATGTAGAATATTTTGATAATCAAATAGCTAAAAGTATTCAAAAATATTATGTTGAATCAGGTATTCAAGTAGTTGAAGAAGTTGAGGAAGAAGAGAAAGTTGAAGCAATTAAATATGATGCATTAGATATATTAATTCGTAAAATATATTTATTACGTGATGTAGATATGCAAGAAAATTATATTTATAATTTAATTGAAAAAGATGGTTTATTAATTGGTATGGACTTATATTCTAAAAAATATAAACGAAAAATTGATAATCAATATATTTGTGGTCATCATGTATATAAAATGCGTGAACGAAAAGCAATTGATCCTAAAAAGAAAGATGAAATTGTTCAAAAAATGTACAACATTTTTGGTGATGAAGGTGAAGCTTCATCTGATGTTCAAACATGTCGCAATTGTGGTAAAGTTTTAGGTACTCATAAAACAGATGATGTCGAAGGTTATACGGAAGCTGGTCAACAAATTAGAAGTCGTGATGTATGGGTAGCAGATGAAGAAGAAGAGGCACCACAAACAGTAGCTGATTTAGAAACATATGATCCAAAGATGAAATATATTGATTGTGAATCCAAAGAATTTAGAAAAATCTTTTTGGAAAAAGATTTTAAACCAGATGATATACAACATGCAAAAGATATTTGTACTTTTGTTCAGAAAAACTTATGTGCTAAAACAGGTATTTTATTAAATGAATATGACACTATTGCAATTATTATTGATTCTTTATCAAAAATTCGAAATATTTTAAATTTTAAAGATTATATTCAACGCGAAGCAAAAACATTAATGAGTACTAAAGGTTTTACATCAGATATGATTAAACGTATGTTCGAAGAAGGTAAATTTTTAAAAAATTATGAAATTTACCGTCAAATACAATACGCTTCTATTATAGCTTCTCGTTTTTTAATTTCTGTTCAAACTGCTGTTCCTGATTATCAATTTTCATCAAAACTTTCTCCATGTGCTTTTACTTCATTTGATGGTATGGATGGTATTGATTATATATCATGTTTACTTTTAGAAATGGGTACGTTACCTTCAACTGGAAGTAAAGATAATATGATGAGAAGTTGTAAATCATATATTGAAGATAATTTTAATGAATTTAAAAAAAGTACAACAATTAATCAATTATATATGAAAAAGCGTGAATATAAAATGGAATTATCTAAAAAAATAGCACAATTTGATACTTCAGCAATTGAAAATGTTTCTATTGTATATGAAGATAAAGGACCATTACCTGAAAATTTCGTAAAAGAAGTATTAAATGGTAAAGATATTGAAAAACATTATAAAATGTGGACACATCGTATTAATTATTTAAATCAAGAATTAAAGAAAATATATATGTCTGTTTATAATGAAACACCATTACGTGATGTTAATCCAGAAAGTGGTATGGGTATTAGTGTTGTTGAAAAAGCTTGTTGTGACGAATACATTGATGAATATATGGGATTTATTTATTATGTTGAAAGTAAATCTGGAAATGTTTCATTTGGAGGAATGATACAAGAAGTTCGAAATTTATATAAACTCCGTTATTTATTCCATCAGCGTGGTACATATACACGTACAATTACTGATGGACCCATAACAGATTCATATTTCTCAAATAATTTACCTGCTTATATTAGTCCACAACATAGTAGTAATGACATAATTATTGAAAAGTTTTTAATATATGTGGATGAAGGACCATATGTAGGTACATTACGTACATTTATTGGTGAAGGTAAAGATCGACGTGATACAAAAAGTGGTAAATTATATGATGAAATTGCAAATAAAAAATATACCACAAAAGAATATGAACAATTATTATATAATATTTCGTTACGAAAACAACATAATTTAGATTTATATACTTATCAAATATATGATATTGTTGATTTAAAAAGTTCTGCTCATCAATTAAAAGAAAAAGAAATTGAAAAATTAATGAAATCTTTAACAAATATATTGGGTAAATCAGGAAATAAAGAGTTTAATGATAAATATTCCGATTTATTATACAATATTGGTTATTATCAATATTTTATGAAATTTAGTGAAAAAGAAAAGAAAGATATTTCTAAAAAAATATATATTAAAAATGAAGAAGCATTAACACATATTCGTCTTCAATATTTAAAGAAATGCTATAATGATTATTTAAGAAAACATGTATCAATGATTAAAAATAATAAATCACGTGTTAAAGAGCTTGAATCTATTGAAGATAAACAATTATTAACATTTGAAGATAATGAATATATTTCTAAAGAAGTACAATCATTTATTTATAATACTTATGAACCTTTAGAACAATTTTATGAACCATCTGTTCAAATTTATTTTAAAAATATAAAACTTAAATATGATGCACAAATGATTAATTCTATATATGGTGAAGATGATATTCATGATTCGCAATATAAAAAAATTCTTAAATTTGCCGATTTATCATTTAAAGATGCTGCTGATGTTGTTCATTATTTATTTATTAAAGAATTAAATAATTTAATTTTATGTAATAAAGACGAAAATGAAGAAAGTGATGATGAAATCGATGAAAGTGCAGGTGAAGAAAATCTTGTGTTAAATGCTGCTTCAATGGATGCTCAATGTAGATATCGTTGTATATTTATTCAATTTATTTTAGATAAAATGTTAGATGATATTGACTTATTTGATATTAGTACAAAAGAAATTGAACGTATTAAAAATGCTAAAAATTATGCTTATTTAGAAGAATTAGAAAAAGCACTTAATGCAGATGATGAAGATACTGGTTATTTCTCAAAACAACTTCAATTTAGTATTTATGGTAAAATTTCAACTACCGGTTTACCTGTTGAAGGTGCTGGTGAAGAAATGACTGAAGCTGATATGAAAGTTCAAGAAACAATGGATGATTTTGTTGAAAAAGCAAAAACTGATTATATGGCTCAATATGGTACTGAAATGCCAAGTGATATGTTGGAAACTGCTAAAGAAGAATATATGGATAAATTATATAATGATGAATTGGCTGAGCATGAAAATGAAAATGTTCAAGATGGTGAAGGTGAATATGGTGGTGTAATGGTAGATGCTGATTTTACTGCGGATGAACTTGCTTTTGCTGCTGAAAATTAAAATATTTTTTTAATAAATTATTTTTTTAATAAATATATATAAAAAAAATGATTTTTTATATATTTAAGAATATAATAATATTATAATGATTATATAAATTCATATTTTTAATTTACGATATATAATATAACATACTTTAAAGATGAACGTAAATATTACTATTCAAAAAAATAAAGATACTTTTGATGATAACATTCATGTTAATATTTCAGACATATTACTTGACTCAGAAGAATCAGAAATATATGATTCTGATCATTCTTATGAATCGGATGAATCTGAAGAATCTATTGTAATGGAAGTTGAACCAACTACATTAACAACACGTGAACAAATTATTTATAGTGAAGATGATATTGAAGATATTATGAATGATCAACAAATTATTAATCTTGAATTAAAAAAATTACAACGTAAAGGTACATCAATTATTTATCCAAATCAAGATGCTACTGCAGAGATGATTATAGAAACATTTGTAAATCGTGAAGTTGTAAATATTATGGTAATTGCAAAAACACAATCTGGTAAAACAGGTACAATGTGTGCAACTATTCAAAAATTTATGAATACAGATAATGAATCAATGATGATTCCCAAAGATAATATTTATATTATTACTGGTTTGTCATCATGTGAATGGAAAAAACAAACAAAAGAACGTTTACCAGGATCTATTCAAAATAATGTATATCATAGAGGTGATTTGCTGAAAACATTTATTAATGAAGTTAAACAAAAGAAAAATGTTTTAATCATTATGGATGAAATTCAAATTGCTTCCAAATATCAACAAACCATATACAAAACATTCCTTGATGGAAGTTTCTTAAATGGTAATACACTATATAGTAATGATATTAAAATTCTTGAATTTACTGCTACTCCAGATGGTACACTTTATGATCTTGAACTATGGAAACATGGTGCACGAAAAATATTAGCACCACCTGCACCGTCATATGTTAGTTCATATGATATATATAAAAGTGGTAAAATGCGTCAATATCAAAATCTAAATAAGAAAAATGATTTTCAATCTGCTTATTTAGAATTACAAAAAGATATTAACTCTTTTGATACTCCAATGTATCATATTATTCGCACACCAAGTGGTGTAAAACAAGTTGATATGATTGATAAGTTTAAAATTTATTTCCCTGAAAGTTCATATTTATATGAATATTATGATGGAGATAGTAAAGATGAAGGTTTAGACGATCTAAATAATATACTCATGAAAAAACCAACACAACATACATTTATATTTATTAAAGAAATGTTGCGTTGTGCAAAAACACTATATAAAAAATATGTTGGTGTTGTTTATGAGCGATATTCTACGAAAGTTGTCGATTCACTTATTATTCAAGGATTAGCTGGTAGATTAACTGGTTATGACTATAATAATAAAAGTATTTGTTATACAAATATTAAATCTATTAAACTTTATGAAAAATTGTGGAATTCTGGATTTGAAAATCAAGAAGCTCTTGGTAAATGGAAAAGTGGAAATAAAAAACCAACTTTTAATAATCCAGATATTTATGATCCGGAAAAACGTAAAAAAGCTTTACATTCAGATAATGAAAATCTTCAATTTATGCGTGTTCCAATATGCATTCCATTAGAAAATAATGAATCAGATAATCTTATTTATAGATTATGTGATACACGTGGTAATTCAGTTAAAATTAAACTACAAAAGATTGAATTTATTAAAAATAAATTACTTTCTTTAGGTCCTGATTATACTAGATTACTTGAATTTATTCAAAATGAAAATACTATGAATACACAAATTACAAAACCTTCAATTAATGAAGGTAAATCAAATAATAGTTACAAAAAACATATTTTAGATACAATTAAAGCAATTGATGAAAATAGACCTTTTGCACTTGATTTTGATAAAGAAAAGAAAAAAAGTACAAACAATTTATGGCAAGCTTTTATTGGTAATTCTGATAAAGGACATCGTGCTATTTATATTATTGTATGGTCTAAAGATCCCAAGCTTTATTAAAAATATTTTATTTAAATATGGATTTAATTAAATAATAAATATGTTTCATTGAACTTGATTCATATATATGATGTAATAATTCATGTTCAATATTAAATATTAATGCTATTATAATTATACTAATTACAACAATATACATTAAAAATTGTTTATATAATACATACCGCTCCCAACTTTTTCCACATTCACAAGTTGGATTATTCATATTTTTTGAAAAATAATATATATAATAAACAAACATACCATATAAAGCTAAAATAGCAATTAATAAAATAAATTTAAAAATACCTAATTTATCAATATGATCATTTAATATAAACATATGATCTACGACCACTATAATAATTAAAGCAATTTGAATATATTCTAAATGTTTAATATTTATATTATAAGTACCGTGCTCATCATTTTTACCTAATATACAATCACAATTTTCTATTTTTCTTAAATAAAAATAGGTTAATATAAATGTTATTAATAAAGATATAAATAATCCGGTTGAAGCATACTTCATATATTTTTTATAATCCATTTTATTTTTACGTAATACTATTATTATATTTTATATTATAGCGTAAATAAAATAAAAAAATGATTTTTTATTTATTAATAATTATTATTTATATATACAAAATAATTATTTATTATATTTTTTTCTAAAAAAGAATGAAACGTGAACTAAATTATATGAATTCTAATAATATTATTACAATTAAAAATAATGAAACAGTAAAATATATTACTCGTTCAAAAGTACCAAAAATTATTAATAATACCATCCAATATAATGAGATAGATAATAAAGAGAATAACAGTAAAAAAAATAAAGTAATACAAAAAAACAATAAAAATTTTGTAAAAGATTTTGTAAAAGACAATGTATCTAAAAGAAAAAGTATTCCATTGACATTGAAAAGAAAAGTATGGGCTCATTGGATTGGTGAAGATATTGGTAAATCAAAATGTTTTTGCTGTAAATTATCTGAAATAACTCAAATGAGTTTTCATTGCGGACATATCATCGCAGTTTCTAAAGGTGGTAATACAACATGTGATAATCTAAAACCAATTTGTCAATCTTGTAATTCTTCTATGGGAAATATGAATATGAATAATTTTATTAAAAAATATGGTTTGTAAATCATATTATTTATTAAAATAATTTTAGCTTAAAGGTTTTTATATTATTTATATAATAAGCTATATTAATAAAAAAAAATAATATTTTTATAAAATGTCTAATATGGAAGAAGATGAAACACTACCAATTTCAATGAGAAATAAACTTGTTTTTTATACAAATGATATGTTACCCAAATTTACACCATCTCGTCTTGAATTTAATCGCGCTCAAGTAGAACGTCTTAAACAAATCCCTCAACCTGAACAACGTTCACCTGAATGGTATACAATGCGTAATAGCATGTTATCAGCATCTGATTGGGGTTCTATTTTAGGAATGAGTAAATATGGAGGTGGTAAAAATCAAGTGTTACTTAAAAAATGTTGTGATGATACACCTTTTTTTACAAATGCCGCTATGAAATGGGGTATTAAATATGAAGATGTTGCCATTCAAATTTACGAACATCGTAATAAAACAGAAGTTATTGAATTTGGTTGTATTCGCCATCCTACTATACATCATTTAGGAGCATCACCTGATGGTATTACTGCAGATGGAGTAATGGTTGAAATCAAGTGTCCAAGTAGTCGTGTAATAGATGGAATTATACCAGATGTTTATTATTGTCAGGTACAAGGACAATTGGAAGTATGTGAATTGGATAGATGTGATTTTTTGGAATGTAAAATTATTGAATATGAAAACGAAAAAGATTATTTAAATGATTGCGATAAAAGTGGTAATTATTTTTATAATATTTATGGAAATGAAAAGGGTGTAGTGGCAAACTTTTATGATATGCAAAAAAATACAGAATATTTTGAATATAGTCCTATTGGAATTATTGGAGAAGAATTAAAAGAATGGAAAAATGAAATAAAAGCAAAATATAGACATCAAACACGATATGTATTAAATGATTTTTCATATTGGTTTTTAGAACGAGTTTCATGTATTCCAATTTATAGAAATCAAGAATGGTTTTATAAAGCTTCAAAAGAACTTGAAGAATTTTGGAATCAAGTAGTTTATTATCGTTCAGTAGGAGCGGATAAATTAAAAGAAGATTTACAAAAAATAAAAGATGATAAACTTATTGAAAAAGAACGTGTCAAAGAAGAAAAAGAAAAAAATAAAAAACCGGTTGTTAAAAGTAAAAAAATAAGTGATTTTATGATAGGTTTAAGCGAAAGTGACGATAGCGATCCTGAAAAAGTAGATTATGGTAAAAATATGAATGTATTTAGTGTTTTTAGTGATGAACCTAAAGAACAAAATAATATGAATATAGAACAAAAAAAAAACGACGTCTTAGAAAGCGATCATTCAGTTCGATCTAAAGATCGAACTAAGAATGACCTAAAAAAAACAAAGGTAGTAAAATTAGTAAAAAAAGAAAATACTAAAATGAATATATTGAATATTTTTACAGATGAAGAAGTTAAAGAGATTCAAAAATAAACTTTATTTTTAGCAAGTAAAAAAATATAAAAAATAAATGAACTTAAAGATAATTTATTTAATTTAAAATAAATACTTATTTTAAATTAAAAATGTTTTGCTTTCCTAAAAAGGAAATAAATAAAGCTATAAATGATAATGAAATATCAGAAATAATTAAACATATTGATGATACTAAACGTGAAATTATTGTTTCAGAATATAGAATAAATGAAAAAATTAATAAAATAGAATCTAATTTAAATGAAAAAATAAATCTTTTAATTATTAAAAATAATGAGTTAATTGAAAAAAATGATAAACTTATTGAACAAAATAAAGTATTATTTGATTTTATACTTGATTATTTTAGTAAAAAAGATATTATAGATACTTTAGATAATGAAATTCAAAATACTGAAATTAAACCAAAAACAATACAAGAAGTAAAAAAATCTGAAATAGAAATACACAAAGTGCAAGAAGTGCAAAAAGTACAAGAAGTACAAGAAGTGCAAGAAGTACAAGAAGTGCAAGAAGTGCAAGAAGTGCAAGAAGTGCAAGAAATACAAGAAGTACAAGAAGTGCAAGAAGTACAAGAAGTACAAGAAGTGCAAGAAGTACAAGAAGTACAAGAAGTGCAAGAAGAATCTGAATTACAAGAAACTGAAATAGAAGTACAAGAAGTAATACAAGAAGTTAAAAAGAAAAGAGTTTATAATCGTAAAAAGAAATAATATTTTTATAATATGTAATAAAATAATAAAATAATAAATAATAAATAATAAAATAATAAATTTATTATTTAGGTACCAAAGTATTTAGAATTCTACTTTCACTAATATGTCTATATTTTACACTTTTATTTTCTTTATTAAAATAAAAGATGACAAATTTATTTTCTACATAATTTGAAACATCGTTTGTAAAATAAAATGGTACATAATAATTATTATTTGGAATATCAAAAAACTCATTATATATATATTTGTATTTATATAATGTAATTTCTAAAAATTCATTATTTTTTAATATAAATGTACATTCTTTATATGAATTTACACTATAATTTGTATTTCTCATAAATGAAAGAATATGTATATATTCATTATTATGAATAGAATATTGTTTATTTAAAATTTGTTCAAAACGTGGATTTACATCATTATTTCGTGTATTTGTAAAAAAATTGTTACTTATACCATATTTTGAAAAAAGATTTTCATCTTTTTCTATCATAAATTCTTTTATATTTTCAAAAGTTTCTTTTGATTCACGTTTCATTTTACGAAGTTTACGTGGTTGTTCAGCTATAAATTCCATTTATTTTATATTAAATTATATTAAATTATATTAATTATAGTAAATTGATATTATAATAGAATCTATTAAAATTATTCTTTAAATTTTTATTTTTATGAGTATGTACAATATAGTAGATTATTTACACAAGTTTGCTTTATACAAATAAGAGCTATTATTCGCTTCTATTTATTTACGTTAATTGAATTAATTATTATGTAAATCATAATAATGAATATAATCAATATATCCAAATCTTGTTTGACCATTATATTCAATTACACCGACAATTCCGTGTTTTTGAGACTTATATAATGATCTATACAAATCAATAGTTGTTTTTTTATATATATTTGTATCTAATAAAAAATCTATAACATTTTTTTTCTCAATTGGACAACATTTTAATTCTTTTATATTTCTTATTTCTAAATCATATTCAACTTCTTTAGTTAATTTATTATATATACCATCACCATAATATCCAGTATGAAAAAAATCCGTTAAATTTTCTAATGTTTCACTATTTTCAATCATAGTTTCTATTAAAGTTGGTTTCATCTCAAAATACTCTTCATAATTAATATGTCCAAATCTTATGGGGTCACCATCTTCAATTGGTTTAATTATACCGACAATTCCGTGTTTTTTAGACTTATATATAAGTCTTTTATTATCCAAATTAAATATTCTTTCATGGTCTTTTTTTAATAAATTTTCTAAACGTCTTTTATCATACTCTTCATATTGTCTTTTAATTACAATATGTTTTTGAAATACATATTCAAATTTTCTAGTTGAAAAATTAAATACATTATCGTTAGAATATTTTACATAAAAAAAATCAGTAAGATTTTCTAATATTTCACTATCTTCAACCATTTGTTCTTCTTCAGTTAATGGTAAATTAATACCATAATATTTTTCATAATTAACATAACCAATAGTCATATTATTTGGATTTTCATTAAAAATATTACCTCTATCAATACCAATAATTCCGTGTTTTGGAGATTTATATAACATTTTTCTACTACGTATACAAAAATACTTTCGATTTTCATTTTTCATAAACTCAACAAAATCATCAGTAGTTGGATTATATGAAGATATTTTTATATCATTAAAAAATCCATATAATTTGAATAAATTATCTGTATTTTCAATAAGTTCTTCTAACGCTGAATTACTATATTCAGGAATTGTTAAATCCATATTATCGTCTATAATCATATCATTATTCATTAAATTAATAGTATTTATACTATTAGTAGTATTTAAACTATTTAAAGTGTTTAAACTATTCATATTAAAAAGTCGTAAGCGTAGTAAAAATAAATATATTTTTTATATATTTATTTAAAAAGATCTTTTATTTTATATTTTTTATTTAATCATTTTTTATTATATTATCATTTACGCTCATATTTATTATTATTCAAGTTGATAAATAAGTTGATATCCATCATACACTTTCTTAATACCAAGTGTATCAAAATATTGCTCTATATATTGTCCTTTTCCTTTTCCTTCTTTATTATCATCAATTGCAATAATTGTTCCAGGTTTCGTATTTTTATGTAATACACTACATAATTCAAAAATATGATGTAACGATGATGGATGAGGATTATCAAAATCAACATCAAAACTATCCAAATAAATTAAATCAAACTTCTCTTCATTTGGTCGCTCATGTAAAAAGTTAATACTATTTCCACATCGGAAAAATACACGTGGTGATACTACTGAATGTGCCGTTTCAACTGCTGTTTCTGAAATATCTACTGAATAAACATTACCTTGATGAAAATTTACAAACATGTCAAAAAGACGTGTACTTTGGCCATCTGACCATTCATTAATTGTCCGAAGTGTACCGGTTTCTAATATCAAATAATTTTTAACTTTTTTTTCTTCTAAAAGCTCAAATATTTTACGAAATCCATCTTCTCGTATACCAAGCATAGGAGCTAATTTAGAATTATAAAATTTAACAAAGTTTTCTGGTTTTTCCATTTTTAAATATATTTTATATTATATTTGTATATATATAAATTCTTTTATATTCTTTTATATATATAAAATTATTAAAAAAATATAAAAATTGATTAAAATAATATTAATTATATATTTTATATAAATAAATATTAATTTATGGAATATAAAAGAATTATGAGTATATAATAAAAAATGTTTTCACAAATTAATGAAGTTTACAACAAAATACATATCGTAAAAGAAAATTTAATGAAATTTGCTGATATTGAAGTTGATGAACATAAAATATTAAGTACACAATTTGATATATACGTAAATGAATTATATACATATATCCAAAATGATTTTGCAAAAGTTAAAAATGATATACGTAATGAATATTCACAAGAACATATAGATAAATATGTTACACAATTAAGTCATATTTATGATTATGTAAAAGTTCAATGTAGTAGTGAAGAAATAAATACGAAAGATTATGCTTCTTTTGTAAACGAACATTTAACAAAAATGCTTGAACAATATTTTGAACATAATGTATATAATTTTAATGAAGATTATTATTATATATTGTTTGAAAATTACAATGGTTTAAAAACATGGTTAAAAACATATATCCGTAACTATGCTATTATTGTAGCTCACTATATGATTGAAAAATCGAAAACTAAAAATAATGTATAATCATTTGATTTTAACGTAAATCAATTAAAAAATTTTATAAAAAAATTTACCATATTTTTATTATATTATTTATTATATTAAATATTAAATATATAAAAATATAAAAATATATGTAAATATTTTGTAAATAAATTTATTAACAAATAAAATATTTGTTAATAAATAATCATAAACTAAAATAAATTAAATATAAAAGAAAGTATATTATAAATAATATATTTAATAAAAAATGAATAATCAACTTATTAAAAATGTATTATTTTATGGTTCATTTGGTGGATTTGGAGTATATACTTTTTATCAAGTATCTAAAAGTGAATTAAATAGAAAAATGAAATCAAACTATTATTATGAACAAATGATTCAATATTATATAACATTGGAAAATTGTAATACTTCTTTTAATAAAAAATATAATGAATTTGAATTATTAAAGTCATATATTAAAAATTCAAATCATAAAGAGACTATTATAAAAATTATTGAACCAAACCGTATTACATATCATCCTGAATGTACTACTTTTTATAATGATTTTAGAAAATCATATAATGATTATAAATTATATAAATTTGATATACCTTATAAATACGGTATTTAATCTTAACGTTTGCCACCACCCACAAATGTACCCAATGGTCCTTCATAATTACTAAACATCCATGAATTGGGACCGCAATTGACACCAGTACCTGCTTCAGCATAATTAGCTACCCAGAAATTAGGTTGTAATGGTAATGGTTCAGTTGAATATCGTGTTCCATCACAACTTTCATAATCGCGTTCTTCTTTTTTAAGTTGGTCATTTCGTACTTTACTATAATAATAAACACCATCTTCATCCCATCTATCTGGAGTCACTTTGCAAGGAAATTGTTTCATATAATTTGGTTTATCTGGAGTTTCTACCCATTTATTTGCTTCACGAGCAACTGGTTGAATAGGAGTATTTGTGATACCTTTTGCTAAATGAGTATATTCTAATTTATTATCAATAATACCACCATTTTCACCAACATCCATAATAAATTCTTTATTTTTCTGTATATTTGCATTAATAACTAATGTACTATTTTCAACATCAATGTGATTTAAATACATATATTCCGCTTTTTCTACATTATTTGGTTTCATACTCTTTGTAGATAATACTATATTTCCAGTTGGAATAACTTCATGCGGAGCTGGTATAAGTTGGTCTTTAGTAGGATAACCATTGTGATATGTGGGGAAAATATAAGGTGATGATTTAATACCGTAAGGTTTCATTTCATCTTTTTTAATAAATTTAATTACATGAATGTATAATTTGAGTTGGAAATAATGTTTTAATGAAGTTACAAAAAGTTCATATTTATATTCTTTATTACCAGCAGCATCGCTCCAAACTTGAATATCTCCATAATTTGCTTTTTCAAATCCATATGTTCCACTTTTATTTAATAATGTTAAAACACGGTCACTAATTTCATCCATAGTACGACGAAGAAGGTCATCCATAGTAGCATGAGTATAAGATTTATAAATACAAGGGGAATTTAATTTAATGGGTTTTTTATTTACTTTTGATAAAAAGATTAAAAGTTCTTTTTTGGCAAAATTCGTTTCATCTTCTACTAAATAATTTGGTTTTAAACAATCTTCAAATACTTGATAATTGGGTGTAATACAATCTTCTTTATCTTCTTTTCCTTCATTATTTTTTTCAATAATATTATTAGATGAATGATCAATTGTTGATTTTTCTTTATTATAATTTAATAAATTATTTTTAACGCTTGCTATCATATTTTCTTTAGTACTAAATACTAATAAAATAAGTGCTATTACAAATATAAGTATATATTGAATCATATTTTAATATATAAAATAATATCTATTATATTATTTTATATTTATTTTCATAAAAAAATTTAAAATGTAAAAAATTTAAAATGTAAAAAAATATTTATTATTTATTTAAAAAATGATTTATGAACATATTTTTTTGATTCTTTTTCTTCTTTCTTTTCTAAATCAAAATCTACTTCATATAAACCATCTTCATTCTTTTTTATAAACTCTAATTTAGATAACATTTTAGTACTTTTTGAATATTTTATATACTTTTCACGTTCAAATACTGGATCTTCAATATTATTTTTAATACTTTGCATATCATCATCACTTAAATAAATATTTTTCTTTTGAATAAATTTATAAATCTCTTTCATTAAATCTTTCATACTCATTTCTTTAACATCTATTTTTACTTTCATATCTTCTGGTTTTACATTTGTTTCAAAAATATCATCTGTTAACAAATTTACCTTTTTACAATCATCATCTTCTTCATAATCAATAATTTTTGCTTTACCTGGTTTTGTTTTTTCATATTTAGCTTGTTTTTTTAAATCCATATTAAAAGATTTAAAATCTACACTATTCCTAAAATTCTCTTTATTATAATCAACTACTTTAACTTCTTTTTTAAAGATTGGCTCAATATATCCATATTTAGTATAATTTTCTTCTTTTATTTTTTGGGTTTTATTTACCAAATTATTTATAAATAATTCATATTCCATTTTTACTTTTACTTTTATTTTATTATAAAAATTCTTTTATAACAATTACTTTATACTTTTTATAAATAATATATAAATCATAATAATATAATTTTTTATATTTTTTTTATAATATAAAATTTGTTAACAAAATATATTTTTATTCACCATTTGTTAACAATTTTATATCTTCACCTTTATTATATATATCATATTCAAACATAAAATATTTATGCTCATGTTCAAAAATATAACTATTTTTATGTTTATAATCTAATCCTTCAATATGTAATTGACAAAAATCATAATCAAACCCAGTTTCTATAACTATTTTTTTACGTTTTTTACAAGTTAATAATGACTTTTGACAATTTTCATAACTATAATTTCTTTTACTTTGTGTATATTCTCGTATATATAATTTTACATTATGTGCTAACATAATTGTTTCCTCTTTTTTTATACTACTTTCAGATGCATTATAATTTGGTGGTATTATTGTTGGACATAATATATGATGATCAATATGTTTATAAATATGTGTATAAGTTATAAACTTTGTTACATTTTTACCAATTTTTTCTGAAACATAATAAAGATAAACATTTATTGGATTCATAAATTCATAATCTTTTACATGCATTACATTTGGATTATAATAAACTTTTTCAACTTTTTCAAATTTAGTTGGTTTTATACGATTTATTGTTGATAGTAATTCAACTTGATTTTGAATATTATCTACATTTTCTTCTTTTATTGGATTTTGTATAAAATTTGAATTATACATTTGCGAATCATCATGATTTAATTTCATTCGTTTAATAGACTTTACTAAATTTTCGTTAATTTCATTATCTAAATCATTCATTATATTATCATCTATCATATCATTGTCATCTATTTTATCTATATTTAAACTATTACTATTATTTATTTGGTTATTTTGATTATTTTCATTATTTAATAAAATAATGTTTAAAGTATTTGTTTCAACTTCTTTTGGTTTTCGTACATATTTTCGTTTTGGTTTTCCTTTAAACTCTTCTAGTTTCATTTTATTTATTTTATAATATATTTTAAAAATATTTCTTTTATATTTGTTTTTATATTTATTTTTTAAACATATCATTTTTTATTTTTTTTTAATAATTATTACATTTAATAATTATTAAATCTAATTACATTATACTTATTATATGTAATAGTATCTACAACAATAATATATTCTGAATTATTATTTAATTCAATATTAATATTATTATCATTGTTAATATAATTATTATTATCAATATAATATGTTACAATACTTTTGGTATTATTAAATTTATCAAAAAAATTATCTTTTACGAGATTGTTTACAATATTTTGATTATTTTTCATTAAAATTGAATAATCGTAAACAATTTGATTCGCGTTATTAAAAAAAGCAATTTGGTGTTCCATTTTGTATAAAATAAATATTTATTTATTTATAATGAATATATAGTTCTTTATGATAATATTTATATAAAAATCAATTTTTATTTTATATTTTTTTTTATTTACGTTATATGTTATTTTAATCAATTTCAGGAATAAGTTTTTTAGCATATAAATAATGATTTTTACTACTTAAATATACTAAATATAAATTCTTTTCAGGATCATAAATATTATTTGATACATTATATACATTATGTACTTTATATCTATAAATATTTTCCGTATTACTACGCTCTTTATCCGTACAAATTGTTACATTTAATGTTCGTTTTACAAACTTATATTTTGTATACATATGTACATTTACTTGAAATAGTTCCTTAAAAGCATATGCTTCAATTATTGAACCCCATCGTGTTGGTATAACTACTTTCTTTTTATTTTTACCTTTTTTTACATTTGGTATAGTATCACTTTCTTCTATATAATCTGGATCTCCAGCATATATTTGATAATACTTACTATAATCTTCAATAGATTCAATATAAGGGTCATGAGAAATTAATACCATATCACGAACTAAGATATTATCACATTCAATCATAGGTTTATCAAGATTGTTCATAATCCATGAACGTAAAAGTTCTTGAAGACGTCGTGTTAAAATAACTTCATCTTTAATATTTGAATTAGATTCTGATTTTATATACCATTCTTTCGTTAAATTTTGAAAATGTTTATTATTTTTAATATGATGTTTATCTTGATTGTCTATCAAAAATTTTACCATTGCATGATACATACATGAACCATTTTCAAATGTTTTAATTTCTTCATAATCATTTACGTTAATGCTTTCATATTGAAAAGTACTTAAAATATTATTATAAATAACTTCATATTCTTCTTTAGAAGGATAATGAGATTTACAATAACAATAGTTTGAAGTATTTACTTTTGGTTTTTTACAATTTGTAAAATTACATATATTTTCCATCTTTAAAATAAAAATAGTTTTAAAATATTTTATATAATTATGTATAAATTAAATAGAATTTAGAATTATTATTTTATAAAATCATTTTTTTATAAAATTATTTACGATAATCATTATATAATAATTATTGATTTATATGGTTATATTTATTCTACATTATCCATTTGATTTTCATCTTCTTTACTCTCCTCTTCATCAATATGTGCTCTACCTTCACCTAATTCCATTCTACACACTGGACATTTTTTACTTTCTTTAAGCAGCCATGGTTTTAAACATTCGTCATGAAGTACATGTTTACATTTTGTAATTTTTATAACATCATTCTCTTTAAATTCATCATTACAAATAATACATAATTTACATGTTTCATCCATACATTTTTCTTCTGTACTATAATTTTTTGTTTCTATATTATTATACTCTTCTTCAGTTAATGTTACTTTAACATCATTCATTGTTGAACCAAATGGACCAAGTGTTCCATTAAATATATTTCTTAAATTATTACTAAATTGATACCTCATTCTAAATGAATTATTAAAATCAAATAAATTATGATTCATACTATTTATAATTAAAGGATTTGCATTATAAGGACTATTTAACATTCCAAATAATTGAGATACATGCGTTGGTAAATTTGGTAAATTCTCATTTCTATATTCATTTGATGAATACATAAAAACATTTTCTTCACCTTCTTCCTCTTCATCAATATCTTCTTCTTCTTCATTTTCAAACTCTTGTGCTAATTGGTTCATTAATGTATTTATTAAATTATTTTCAATTCCTGTAAAAAGTGGTCTAATATTTCTTTCTTCACTTATTTCTTCTTGATTTACTTCTTCTTGATTTACTTCTTCTTGATTTACTTCTTCTTGATTTACTTCCTCTTCTTGATTTACTTCTTCATTATTATTTACTTGACTATTTAATGATACATTATTATTTAATTGTATATTATGTATATTATTTGTTTGAATTCGAACCATTCTATTTAAACTCATTGGTATGGATGGAATAATTGCACTAATTGGTATAGTATTCATTGGTATTGTAGAATTTAATAAATTAATCATATTTAACCGCGATGATTGAATATTATTATTTTGTTGAATCATTGATTCAAAATATGAATCATATTCATCTTCACCTTTTTTCGTTAGAAATTTATTATAATTATCAATATATTTATTATTTTTAATTACATTTCCATTTTCATCTCTATGACGGTCTTCTATTTCAAAATATTGAATATCTTCGATATTAATATTATGTTCTTTTAGTACAATATCAAAATATCGTACATATGACGTATCTTTATATGAATTATCTTCATATAATGTATCTTTAGTATTATCTTCTATACTTTCAGTATCATTTCCTAAATAAATAGTACCATTTTTATAAACCATTTTTGTATATTCCATGTTATAAATCATTAATGAAAATTTATTAAGAATTTCATCTTGAATATATCCAATTCGTTTGTGAGTATCGGTTATTTCAATATTTTTTGTTTCATTCAAATACTTGATTTGAAAAATCATTTTTAAAAGTATTTAATATAAAATTATTACTTTTCACTATTAATTAGTATATACATTTTTCTTTTTAATATTAAAAAATAAATCATTTTTTTTATTTTTTATAAAAAATTTTTTTATAAAAAAATTTTATTTTTATTTTAATTTTTAATATTTACGAATAGCTAATTGATAACCAACATGAATAATATCATATTGACCTTCATATTTTTTTAAAAAGGAATCCATTGTATTTTTAATTTTAATACCATCACCACCACCATAATCATCCATCCACATAATACCATTTTTTTCTAATACTTTAAATGAATTTTCCATATCTCTTATTATAAAATCTGGTTCATGACATCCATCAATATAAATAAAATTATATGTTTGATTATTTATTTTAAAAAATTCATCAGATGTTATTTTATGTACATTTATTTTATTTGCATTTTTACAAACTGAAATATTATAATTAAAATTCATTTCTTCATTATTCATTAAATATTGTTTATGATCATTATCAATTATACTTAAAAATGGATCTACACATGTTAATGTTGATCGTGGTTTATCTAATAAATTATCTGCAAAAAAAACAGAAGATAAACCTTCAAAACATCCAATTTCTAATATATTATTTGTTGTATTATTATTTACAAAGTGTAATAATAATCTTCGTATTTCTGAATTTAAAAACCATGTTTGTGAATATTTATAGTTATCCATTTTATAAAAAATATAATATATTTTTATATATGATAATTTATAATTTTTATAAACGTATTTATATTAAATCATTCAAATCATAACTAAATCTACACTCTTGACTCATATCACTATTTGGAGAAAATGTTGTTTTTATTACAAAATATGGATCTACTCCATTTTTTGAAAATAAATCACTTGGATTTGGTGCTCCAAAATTTGATACATCATTACATTTCATTTGCACTTCCCCATCTAAACAATCTTCACAATTACCTCCAGTAATACTTTTTTTATAACATTTTTTGGGATTTTTATGACACATATTACAAGCATCTAAATTTCGCTTTTGCTCAAACATGATTTTACAATCTTTTTCACCACATTTTTCAGGGCAATCTTCCCTTTGAACATCAGATGGTTTAATTTGTATTTTTGTTAAAACCCCACGCTCTAAATTTTTTATTAATAAATTTTTATATTGAATTGGATTACTTATTTCTTTATTTTCTTCATCATTTATAAAAGTTTCTTTATATAACTTTTTATTTATAAATACATAAATCATAAATAATAAAAATATAGTTATGAATAAATAAAATAATTTATTCTTTTCTTTTATTTTGATAAACATTTTTCATTTACTATTTTTAATATATATTTAATTTAATCATTTACTTTTTCTATTTCTTTTTTTGTTATTTTCACTAATTGTAATCTTTTAGAATATAAATATATAATCATCATTATTAAAAATAATATCATAAAAAAAATGATATATAATAATATGTTATTTCTCATTTTTTATTTTATACTATTATTAAATAATAATTATTATTTAATAAAATACTTTATTTTATTTTTAATCTGATTTTTCAGTATTACTTTTTTTACCACAATAATTTTTATTTAAATAAAAATATATAAAATAAAATGGTCCAAATAATAATGAAATAATCAATCCTAATATTTTTTCAGTAGTACTTCCTGAAAATCCAAAACATATTATTGATGTAATAAAAGCAATTAAACCTAATATTACCCATATTACTACAAAAATAATAATACCACCTAAAGATTTAATAAAACCTTTATTTGATTCTTCTACTTTTTTATCTTGAGTTGCTACTTGAGTATTCATATTTTCAATCATTTTATCTTGATCTTGATTATCCATGTTTTCAACGTATCTTTCAGTACTGTTATCTTGTAATTGATTACCCATATTATTTTCATCATCATTTCTTTCAACTGATGTAATATCAAACATTTGATTTACATTTGCAGTTAAGCTGTTGTCTAAAGCACCTGAGTCAGAAGAATCATTTGTATTTAAAGGTGCTAATTCAGATCCATCATAGCCGTCGATATCCATTTTTTTTATAATTTATATCTTTATATAATATTTATTTTTTAATATTTTGACTAATATTAAATTAAATTATTCTTTTTTATAAATAATTTAAAAATATATTGTTTTACTAAATAAACTTCTTCTTCATTTAAATCTAAATTATTTAAATAATTCTCTAAACTAAACTTATTTAATATACTATTTTCCGCAATATATGAACAATTGTAATCTTTATAATTTATACTACATTTTTTCATAATATGTCGTTCATTTACATCATTACTACACATGATTCTTATAATTTTACAATTAATTGTATCATTAATAATATTGTATCCAGATGATTCTAATAATTTATTAAATAATATTTCAAAATTAGTTTCATAAAAATCTAATTCATTATATATTTCATTATTATTTTTTAAATCAATATTTATGGATGATCGAAAAATATATAAATCTTGTAAATGTGAATATAATAAATTATTAAAAGATTGTTCTTTAAAAATAGTCCCATCTACTTTTCGTTCAATACGTGAAATAGCATAAATATAGTTTCCTTCTAAAAGTTTAAATTGAATATTTTTAATTTCATTTTGCACTGGAATTAAAATATCACTTCTACTTAAATATATTATATCTCCTAAATAATTAGCATTTAAATAACATATTATTTTATTTATTTTACATTCATTTTCTACAAAAATAATATTATTTATATAATCTATACTTAATTCATTTTTAAAATAATTTATTAAAAACTCTTTGCTTTCACTATTAAATATAATATATTTATTAAATAATTTATTTTTTATATTTTCAATTATACATTTTATTTGAATTTCATTTGTAACATTGTGATTCGTATGATTATAATATGTAGTATATATTTGATTCATATTTAAATTATTATTTTTACTAAATTGTATATGTATATTTTTATTTATTTTATTATTTTCTTTTTCTTTTTCTTTTTCTTTTTCTTTTTCTTTTTCTTTTTCTTCCTCTACATTTTCAACTTCTTTGATTGTTGATAAATTTACTTTTTTTATAAGTTTTATTTTTTTTGGATCATTATTTTCTTTAGTTTCTTCATTTTTAAATTTATTAAAAATAGTATTTAATTCACTACTTCCATTTAATTTGTCATAATGATTTAAAAAATTATTTTGATTAAATTTATGATTACTATTTTTATTTAAATCCTTTAATACATTAAATAAAGCTTTATATTTGTCCATATATTTATGTAAAATAAATTTGTTAAAACTTAATATTTCTTCCAGATTTCTTGTAAAAAAATCTTCTTTAAAATCTAAAAAATAAAATATACAAAATGCATTTTTTAAAAAATCTTTTATATTATTACCATTATATATATCAACTTTTCCTGCAACTAAACCTTCTAATAATGTTTCATTATTACATAATATATCACTTTCTTTTTTATCATTATTTATAAAAAATAATGAAAAATTATTATTTTCACTTATACATGCTTTTAATATAGTTTCATAATATATTAATTTATTTTCATCAATTGTATCATAAATAACGATATAATTTAAATAATTTGTTTCCATTTTAATAAATATTTATTATTTAAGATATAAAATCTCTTTATACTAAATTTTTATTTAATAAAATATTTTTTTTTTACATTTTTAACATTTTTAACATTTTTAACATTTTAATATTTTTTAATATTTTTTAATATTTTTTAATATTTTTTAATATTTTTTAATATTTTTTTAACATTTTTTAACATTTTTTAACATTTTTTAACATTTTTTAAAATTTTTATTTTTTATAATATATTTATTTTATATATATATATATATTAAAAATTTATAAAATATTTGGATATAAAGGAGTTCATATAATGTAAAGTAGAAAGAGCTTATTTCTCCAAACATTACTTTATTTAACCACTCAAAATGGACAACAAACAACCCAAAGCCAGTCATTACCAACAACTTGCAAAAATTGTTGACGACATTAAACAAGAAAAAATTTCTGTCAAACAAGCAATGAATAAAATCCAAATTAAGGATGGTCCTCCTAAACCTTATGCAAAAGTAAGCCGTAGTGGTGCTGTTGCACTTTTTGGAATTTCAAAAGATCCTATTGTTCTTTATGAATCTCAATGGAACAGACTTATTAAAACTGTGCAAAGTGGTTATCTTACTAAATACATGGATTACAACAAAGATCGCATTAGTCACGGAAAACCTCGTAAACAAAACTCATCTTCAAGTGGTGTTGATTCAGTTGTTGGTGCTGTTTCAACTGAAGAAGTTAAGAGTGATTAAAATAAGAAACAATAATATGTTACGACTATAAATAAAAAAATAAAATAAATAATAAAATAAATAATAAAAAGAATATAAAGAGATTTATATAATAAATAATATAAAAAAGGTTTTTATATTATTAAAAATGGTAAAACGTAAATTTGAAGAAGTTATTCATAATGATAGTAATTATGATAAAAACGAAAATAATGAATTTTATTATAAAATAAAAAATTTTCAAGATAATGTTTCTTTAGAATTTAATTCTAATTTTTTTGATGAAGCTTCAAAAGCATGGAATGAAAATAAGATAAAAAAAAATGATTGTACATATGAATATAAATGTACTTTTCGAAATAATAAAAAAGTACGTTGTAATAGATCATTATATGAATATGAACTTATTCGTAATAAAAAACCACTAAAAACAAATTGTAACGTTTTTTGTAAAATGCATATCAATAAAAAATATAATCCACAAATTCACACTTTTTGTTAAAAAATATTTTTATTTAAAAATATTTTTATTTAAAAATTATTAAATAAAATTTAATATAAAGAATAAATGTTTTATATAATATAAATGATTATATAAAAATATTTTTTTAAATGAATATTTTTAATTTTTATAAAAAAGATGAATCAGAAGAATTAAAAAGAATTCAAATTTTTAATGAATTACGCGATTTAATTAAAAGTTCAAATTCTTTTACATATTATCATATTTACAATTTTTATATATTAAATATTGATTATGTTAGTATTTTAGATTTATTTAAATATATGATTTTTTATGGAAATATTGATGGATTAAATTATTTAAAAGAAAATTTTCAACAAAATAGCAATATAAATGCGTTTGATTTATTTTACCCATTTTATTCATTTTTATTAAATAGTATTAAAAATATTAATGATCTAAACATGTATCAATATATTTTAGAAACTTTTCCAAATGTTAAACCTACTTTTTATGATATTATTTTAGCAATTAATTATGGAAATATTGATATTTTACAATTTTTTATAAATTCTTTCGCCATTTACGAACCAAATGAAGAAGAATTAAAAGAATTGCATCATTTTGATATAAAAGAATTTTTAGAAATTGTAAAAAGAAAAAAAGATATATCTTATATAAAACTTGTTTTTGATTTTATTCATAAATCAAACTTTTTACAAAATTTAATTATTAAACATATTGGAACAAATGTTGATTATAATATTATTTCTAAAAAATATTTTATTGAAGGTATTATGAAAAGTATGATTGATTTATCTTCATTTAATAATGATTTTCAACATAAATATAGTATTTCAACACATTATAACTACTTATAAGGAACCTTCCGCTATAATAAACATTTTTACTTATAATTTAATATTAAAAACTTTTTTAATATCAACTTGTTTTCCGAACATTGTTATAAAATAATTTATTCAATAATTGAAACATTTTTATTATAAAAATGTTCGGAAAAATGCTTACAATATTTAATTTTATAATAATTTGTTAAAAAAATAATTTGTTAAAAAAATAATTTGTTAAAAAAAGTTATTTATACTGGAAGATTCCAACTAAAAGTCTTCAGAAACTTCAAATTGGTCACTATTTTCATTAACATTTGCTTTCACATATTCCCCAACACGTACTTCAAAGAAATTGGATTTAGGTCTTAGTGAAATAAGCTCCATCCAATCAAATGGATTTTCTGCTCTATAAAACTTTTCATATCCAAGTTGAGCTAATAGACGATCTGCCACAAATTCAATATATTGACACATTGAATCTGCATTCATTCCTAAAAGACGCACCGGAATTGAATCACATACAAACTCTTTTTCAATATCTACCGCTCCACGAATCATAGTATGAATTTGCGTTTGAGGAATACGATTTTGAATCTTTGAATAAAGAAGTGTCGCAAATTCACAATGTAATCCTTCATCTTTACTAATTAATTCATTACTAAAAGTAAGACCTGGCATTAGTCCACGCTTTTTAAGCCAATAAATAGCACAGAAACTACCTGAAAAGAAAATACCTTCAACAATCGCAAAAGCAACAAGTCGCGTAGCAAATGATACTTCGCGATTTTCAATCCATTGTTGAGCCCATTGCGCTTTTTGTGAAACACAAGGAATTGTTTGAATTGAATTTAGAATTTTATGTTTCTCTTCTTTATCTCTTACATATGTATCAATCAATAGTGAATATGTAAGCGAATGAACAGCTTCATTATAAATTTGATATGAATAGAAATTACGAATTTCAGGAATCTCAATTTCACGAAGGAAACGCTGAGCAAGATTTTCCATTACAATACCATCACTTCCAGCAAAAAAACCAATTACATTTTTAATGAAATTTTGCTCATTTTCATTTAATTGCTCCCAATCACTCATATCCTTTGCTAAATCAATTTCGTCTGCACGCCAAAATGTGGATTCCGCCTTTTTATACATTTCAAAAATATCATGATGGACAATTGGAAAAAGTACATATCGTGATTCATTTTTTTGAAGAAGCATTTCAGTAGCATCATGTTCTTTACCATGTACTGGTTGGGAAGAAGTTACAGTAAAAGAAGCCATTTTATTATTTGATTCCTATTATTTACTTATATTTTTCTTTTTACTTTTTTTTTTCCTAGAAAAAAAATAATCACTTTTTTATTTATTTATATAAATTCATTTTTTATATAAATAAAAATAAATATAACATATAAATAATAATGAATTATAAAAAAATAACGATAAATTATAAAAAAATAAAAAAAAACGATTTTTTATTTTTCTAAAAAATATAAATATACTATTTTATTATTATTATATAATTCATAATATTATTAAAAATGGTAACAAATAAAATTAGGAGTTGTGAAGATACCATATCCAATAATAAATATATTGGTTGGATTTATCAATCTTGGGTTGGTTCACTTCCAAGTGAACTTCGTTTGTCAAAATCACTTCGGAATGTTCGTTTACCTATGGGTTTAATGATTCAAATTGCTTCACTAAGTATGTTTCTATATTTTTTCGTTTCAGGCATTGAAACAACAAAAAATGCTAGTTTTCTAAGTCTTGATAAAAGTGCTGGTGAATGTGAAGATGTTAAAATTTCAATTAGTGATACTTATTTTGTTGATTATAATGGTTATTGGTCAACTTCTCCTGATTATGAAGATTCAAAAGCAACTTTTAAAGTTCAATTTATTGGAGTAGAAATGAATCATGATGAATATAAAGATTTTACCAAAAATGTTCTTTATCCTTATTTAAAGAATCTAAATATGGAAAATAAAAATTGGGTTGAAAATTACCTTATTTGGTCAAAAAGCGAAACATTTAAATTTGAATATGGTGGTGGTAAAGTTTTCGTAAGCATTATGGGTAATACATTTACATATCAAAATGATTATTACAATCAAGATTGTGACATGTCTGCTGGAACTTGTGCTGGATCAGCTACAACTACATCATCTATGTATACAATGCTTAGTACACAATCATACTCATCTGTAATGAAAAGTTATTTTATGAATAAAGAAATTCCTTTTACAAACCCAACGGATTCTGACAAAATGTGTGTTACTCAACCTGATAATTCCGTTACAAATGGTGGTTATGTAGGATATGGTGCTAATATTTATATGATTGACAACTCAGGTGGCTCAAATGATTATACAATGATTCCTTATACACTATCTTCATCAAATAGTCAAATTACACCACCTTGGTATTACAGTTATTTAACATTAGGAGGTGGTATTGGTTCAATATCGACTACGGACTATTGTTCTGAAACTTTTACTCCAACTTACACGTTCTTTTATCTTCCTATTATTGGAACTGGTCTTTTTAATGGAGCTCAAGACCAAAATACTGGAGCATATTATAATACACTTTCCGCTAACTCAGCCGATTGTAATGTATGTTCTGAAAATATGAATCCTGATTGTAATGACCCATCTAAACTTTCAATGTATGTTGGTTTACTTCAACTTTCATATCCCAATAATGTACAATGTCAATCATATGATGCAAATACTGGAGTATATAGTGATTGTGCTTTCGATAATTTTTACACTCAAAAAATGCTAAATGAACGAAATATGCTTGGAGAAAAACTTTTCCCACTTATTGATATTATGAATACAAATTATGATATTACAACGCTTAAAAATGACCCAACTCTTCAAGAATATATTAATTTTGATACTGTATCAAATATTCGTTTAACCCAATTTAGTGCTGAAAATATAGGTGTATATGAAAGTTTAAACCTAAATAATGGTCTTACAGCATATGATGTTCAACTATCTTGTAGTGATTCTCTTGGCTCACTTGGACCTTTTAATCCTGATTCCGATGCTTCAAATAACCCTCCTACACAACTTACTGAAAAGTATTATGTATGTACTCCAAGTGCGTCAACTACTTTCCTTGATTCATTTGGTATTGCTTCTTCAAATACAGCAACATTTATGGGAATTTTCATTACACTTATGATTACTGGATATATTCAATATGTAAAATATACTTCAAAACGTGAAATTTCAGCAGTATCAGCAGATGATATTTCTTCAACCATTGAAATGCTAGGAACTGCTCTTGTAAATAGAAATATTCAAAGAGAAAAAAATCAAACTCTTCCTTCTGGTACTATTACATCCATTTCTAATGAACTTATTGATGAAGAAAAAGCGATTGAAGATGGAATAGATGTTGAACTAGCTTCCGTAAAAAATCCATACCTTCCTGAAAAGAAATAAATAATGCTTCCTAAAAAAACAATATTTCAATAAACAATATTTCAATAAACAATTTTTAATAAATTTATTTATTCATAAAATTTTTCAATAAAATTATCTATATTATCACTTAATATATATACTAAATTTTCATTTATCTTTTCATCACTCCAATTCCACCATTGAATTGTTAATAATTTTTTAATTTGGTCTTCACTAAACCTATATTTAATTACTGATGCTGGATTTCCTCCAACAATTGCATAAGGTGGTACATCTTTTACAATATGCGAATTTGCCGCAATCACTGCTCCATGACCTATTGTAACACCACTCATAATAGTTACATGACTTCCAATCCATACATCGGAACCAATAATTACATCTCCTTTACAATAAGATCCATTTAAATTAGGATTATTTTCTATCAATTTTGCATTTGGAAAAGTATCATTTGATACAATTCCAAAAGGAAAAGATGATACTAAATTTGTATAATGATTACCACCTAAATATACTTCAATATCATCCGCAATAGAACAAAAATGGCCAATTACTAGATTATAATGTTTTTTCATTTCTGGCCAACGACGAATTTTAATATGATCCATACCATATGTATGACGCCCAACGTACATCATCTTTAAAAAATATGTTATTATATTATAATAGTTTTTATAATATTATATAATTTCTTTTATATTAAAAAATAAAAATGGTAAATATTTTATCTATATTTTTTAAAAATAAAGAAAAAAAAGAAAGTAATAAATATGAAAAAGAAAAAAGTTATATTTTAAATAATTATTTAAAAAGTTTAATTCGATATCAAGATAAAATAAATAATATAACAAATATTAAATCACCTTTTTTTTCACCTATTTATATAAATCAAAATTTATTTCATTTACTTATAGAAATAAATAAAATAGAAGAAAATATTTTTTTAAAAGAAGATAATGAAAATTATGAAAAAGAAATAAAAAATATTATTTTAAAATATATTTTAAATCATGAATTAAATTATGATGATTTTGAAACATGTTTTTTAAAATATTTTAAAATTAATGAAAATGATTATTTAAAAATAAAAGATTTTGTTAAACCATATTATAAAGAAAAAATAAAAGATAAAAATATTTTAAAAATAATACTTTATACTTTTTTATTTTCTATTACATATATTCAATTTTACATGATTATTCATGAATTTTTAGAAATTAATGAATCACAAATGGAATATTATATACATTTATTTATTTATCAAAATGATAAAGATAATAAAGAAAAAATACGTTTAATTAAAAAAGAATTAAAATATGAATATTTTAATATTTATATAAATCATTTATTTAAAATATTTTATTTAACTATTCATTTATTAAAAGATATTACAAATATAATATATGATTTTGATATTCATAATATATTATTTTTAAAAAAAATATTTTTTAAACAAATTCTTTTACAAAAAAATAATAAAATAATCTAACATTATATTATAGAATAATTATAATAAAAAAATGGCACCTAATACTTTACCTCGTACTCCTCCTCGTGCTTCCTCAAGAAGTCGTACTCCTCCTCGCACTCCTACTATGTCACGTCGTAGATCTACTCCTTTATTATTTACTGGTCATTACGACGGTCCAGAAAACAATTTACCTTCTCGCATGGTAAGTGCTTCTTCATCTGCAACTGGTGCTCCTCTTTTATTATTACCTGCTTCCCCAATGGCCTCTCCCAGAGGTTCACAAGGTGGTGCTAAAAAGAAACGCACTTCAACTAAAAAACGTACTACTACTAAAAAGCGTACTACCACCAAAAAACGTACTACTCGTAAATAAATAATTATGTAAATATTTCATTTTCTTTTATTTAATCTTTATTGATCCACAATGGATTAATAAAAATTTTCGCATTATACTTATTTTTTAATATTTCATGAAAAGAAACATGTTCACACACTTCTCCATATTCATTTAATCCTACATATAATGCATTATCTTTTGCTTCTATTAATTTATTCATCTTATATAACGCTGCTCCACCAAAGGCTGAAATAACCGGTATTAATCCACGTTTTAAATTATACGGTTTTTGATACTTTGTTATATGATTCTGATAACTTATTGCATAAGGAATATTATGTGATAAATCTTTTCGCACTTGATACCAACAATCATATTCTATTAATCCAGCTTTTCTATAAGCCCATATATCATAATACTCTTTTCTTTGATGAATTGTTTGAATATCCCATAACTCTTCATCATAGTCAAATATATGATGAAATGTAATAACTATATCATTTGTAGAATTTACATCATCTAAATCCATATTTAATAAATAATCATAATTATTATACTTTTCTAAAACATTTTTTAATAATTTATTTCGTATATAAGCTAATCGTTGAGTTCGTAATGTATATAATTTATCAATATTATTTTCAAATATAACTTCTATGTGCTGATTTTGATTTTTATACTTATTTAATATATTTTTTGTTTGATCATGTGAATCATTTTCATAAATGATTATTTTATAATTTTTAAATAAAATACCTATTTGAATCATATTATTTAATACTTGATTTATATGTTTTTCACCATTACGTATGGCTCCAATCATAATTATACTTTTTTCATTCATTTTTATTTTATATATTTTTATATAAAATATTCTTTAATATAAAAGAAATAAATTATATAAAAGAAATAAAAGAAATAAATTATATAAAAATAAAATATTTATAAATTATAAGAAAAAGAAAAAGATAAAATGAAACTCTTGAATATGACACTTTTAACATTAAATCTATTTAATCATACATTAAATAATAATCTAATAAATAATGATAGACCACATCCAATAACTATTAAACCAATATATTTTTATAATCAAACAAGTATTCATATTCCATTAGAAGAAAATCTAAGAAAACCTTATTTAAGAAAAAATTAAAATCATTTAGTAAAAGTATTTTAATTTAACTATTTTTTAAATTATATAAAAATAAAAATCTTTTCATATAATATATAACTTAAAAAAAAATGTATAAACTTCATTTTAATAATAGAAATGGAAGCTGTCCTTCTTTAATTCCCATTTATGATGAATGCTGCAACTATTATATGGACCGCGGTTTACACGTTGAAGGTAAACTTTTTGATGAAATTGGTTTAGTATCATCCGTTGTAGGTGACCTTAAAATGTCTATTCGTAGCACTGATTATGAAGGGTGGCTTGTTTGTGATGGTCGTGCTATCTCTCGTGCTGATTATAATGATCTTTTCTTACTTATTGGTGAAACTTTTGGTGCTGGTGATGGTGTAAATACCTTTAATCTTCCTAATGCTCAAGGTCGTGTTCTTGGTTCAATTACTTCAAATCTTTCTACAAATAATTTAACTGTAAGATGTGTTGGTGATTATGTTGGTGCTGAAACTCATACTCTTCTTGAAAGCGAAATGCCTTCCCATACCCACACTGATAGTGGTCATACACACTCTTATGTGAATACACCAAATGACCAAAGCGTATATAGTATTACACCTAATGAAGTTGCTGCTGATCAAGCAGATGTTAGTCAAACAACAGGTGTTGGTTATGCTAATATTCAAAATACTGGTTTAGACCAACCTCACAACAATATGCAACCCACATTATTTATTGGTAATACTTTTATTTATTGCGGTGTTAAAAACGCTTCTTCTGAATATAATCAACCTTGTAGAAACAATTATGAAATACCAGATTGCTTACGTAATGATGATTAAATTATTTATTAGAAAAATATATAGAATAAACCTTTTTATTATTTAGATTATAATAAAAAAAATAAATATTTTTATTATATAGATTATAATAAAAAAATATAAAATGTACTCTTTATATAAAGATAATCGGAACGATTGTTATAAATTAATTCCTCATTTTGATGATAATTGTGATTATTACATTTCGCCTAATCTTCATGTAGAAAACTGTTTAAAAGCAAACTGTGCCAATATTTACGGAAATATTCAAATTGATGGTTTCGCTACTATTTATCAAGATTTAACTTTATTTGGTAATCTTAACCTTATTAATGGTAATGTTGTTGATTATACTAGTGAAGTAAAAGTTTCTGATTCACTTATTATTAGTGGTGATGCCATTAACGATTCTTTAGTTGTTTGCCAAAATTCAAATGCTAAAGAAATTTCCATTTTTAAAAGTGCTACTGAAAATATTCTTGTAATTTCTCCAAATCGCGAAACATCTATTACTGGAAATACCAACATTTCTGGAAATATAAATGTTACTGGAAATATTGTCATTACATCCCCTTCTCGTATTCGCAATTCTATAGGAAATATTGACCCTTCTGTTGGTGATATTAAAATGTCTGTGCGAAATAGCGACTTTGATGGATGGCTTCTTTGTGATGGTCGTCTTCTTTCTGTAACATTATATTCAGAATTATTCTCCTTAATCGGTTATACTTTCGGTGGGTCTGGTTCACAATTTAATTTACCTAATAGTGCTGGAAGAACTCTAGGAAGTTCTGATGTAACTTATCCAATTGGTACATATACTGGTTCCGCAACAAATACATTAGTTACCGCAAATTTACCTCCTCATACCCACTCTGGAACTACTTCCACCGTAGGTAATCATACTCATAATTATAATGATGCTTATTTTGCTGAAAATGTTGGAGGTGGATCAAATTATGGTACTTCAGCAGGTACTGATACTGATAATGCTTTCATATGGCGTACAGCAGCTGGTGGATGGTCAACTTCACCAAGTGATATTGCTACATCTTCTTCTGGTAGTCATAACCACTCTTTTACTACTGATAATGGAACCGGTTCTTCCACATCTTTTTCTATTATGCAACCTACCTTATTTATTGGTTACACTTTCATTTATGGTGGTGTATAAGAAACCAATGGTTTCTTATGAACTTCACATTGTATAAGAAACCAATGGTTTCTTATGAACTTCACATTGTATAAGAAACCAATGGTTTCTTATGAACTTCACATTGTATAAGAAACCAATGGTTTCTTATGAACTTCACATTGTATAAGAAACCAATGGTTTCTTATGAACTTCACATTGTATAAGAAACCAATGGTTTCTTATGAACTTCACATTGTATAAGAAACAATTAGTTCCATCCTTCTATATGAAATAACATTTTACTATAAAAATTTAATTTTATTTAAATTTGTTAACAAAATATAATTTGTTAACAAATATTAGAGAAAAAATGAAAAATTTAAGTGTATCTACTATAAAAAAAGATGAAGAAAGTAAATTACATCCTATTATTATTTATACCTTAGAAGAATGTCCTTATTGCAAAAATGCTATTAAATTATTAGATACTCATAAAATAAAATATAATAAAATTATTGTTGAAAATGAAACTAAAATAAAAGAAAAATATAAAAAACAATGTGCTATGGAAAGTTTCCCAATGATATTTATTCAAAATCCTGAAAATGAAAAGAAATATATGAAATTAGGCGGATTCAGTGATTTACAAACATATATTCAATTAAGTAAACAACTTAATGAAAATCAAATTGATATAAATGTATTAAAAGCTATTGATCAATTATTATAATATTTATTTTTTATTTTTTATTTTAAGAATAATTCTTTTTTACAATAAATTGTTTATCTTCTTCTTCATAGATTTCTTTTATTTTTTCTTTATTGATTTTATCTTTATTTTTGTTTAAATAATCTATATATTTATTTAAATCATCTATTTGCTTGTTTCGTGCTTTAATCATTTCTTCCAATTCCATAATACGTCGATTTTGAATGATATCTTCCTCTTCAGCCTCTTTTAATTTTTTATTATTTTCTTTTGTAACATTCCCATAAAAACCACCTTGATTATCTACACATAAATTACATTCATCATCTTCTTTACAACCATCTTTTAAACCCTTATTTTCACATTTGCCTTTTACACATCCACTTTTACATTTTATTTTTTTTATATCTTCTTTATTTGATTCTTCACTTTCTAATAAAATATAATTATTATTTTCAGAAAATATATCATTAAAATATTTATATATTTTATTACCATACATATATATTACATACGCAATTATAATAAATATTATTAACAATATAATGGTTGTTATTATATTAGAATTGTTACTTTCTGAAGTATATTGTGGTGATACACTAGGTAATATTGTTTGAGATTGATTTGGATTTGGATTTGGATTTTGAGGTTGATTTATTCTTCTATTTCCAAAATTCGTTCTTCTATTTCCGAAATTAGCTCTTTTATTTCCAAAATTATTTATTTTATTTTCCATATTTATATATAAATCTATATATAAATAATATATTTATATTCTATTTCATATTTTTTATTTCTTATAAATACCATAACATAATACCATTGCTCCTACTACACCTAATACAAATCCTAAATGATATACTATTGTCATATGTTTATAAATTGATAACCATGCTTCTCTATCTTCTTTATCATCTAAATCAGTAATCATATATGATGATTTAGGATAGAATATATAGAAAAAGTAATTTACTACAAATACAATCGCACCTACTAAACATACATATGTAAATAATGATCCATTTGTAAATAATGATTTCTTCATATACATTACTATCACAAATGCAATAACAATACCTAATACAAAACCCATTATACAAATCATTAATCGCTCTTTACGAATTTTATGATACTTTTCTAATTGTTTTTCACTTAATAATGATTCATATTTACTCATTAAAGATAATTTATAAGGACTTACCATTGTAAATAACATTGCTACAATTAAACCAATTGCAATAATACACGAAGTATTACAAGCCATTTTTATTTTATATCTTATAATTTATATTTAGAAATTTATTTTTACAAAAAAATAAATTATGCTACACATTCTTCTTCATCTTCTTCACTATCTTCATTATCTTCTTCTATACTTTTGGTATTCTGTATATTATCTTCACAAATATTATTTTCTATTTCAATATCATTCATACAATGATTATAAATATAATTTATTAATAAAGATCTTTTATCAATTAATTCGTTTTTAAAATTATTTAATTTAACACGAGTATTATATTTTTTGTGTATATTTTGCTCTATTTTTTCAGTATTTTTAACAATTTTATATGGTACATCACTTTTACCAAATGTTTTAAATATTTTTACAAAAAAATGTAAATCATTCCTATTTGATAATATATATACATGCTGAACATATAACATACAATATTTCATTATGGATTTATAAAAATTAGCTTGTTTCATTAAATTATCCATATTAAATGTTGAATTATCACATTGAAATAAATCTAATAATATAATGATTTTCTGTTTTTCATCTTTTGCTCTTAATAATACATTTACAAATGAATTTTGATAATATGTTAAATTTTCGTCACTAAAATCATCCGATTTTATACTTATATATACTATAGGAAATTCATTTACTAAAAATCCAGCAAACATTTTTTTCTTTTTTTCTTTTTTTCTTTAAACTTTAATTAACCTATTAAATATATTACTTTTTATTATTTTTTTTAACGAAAATATTAAATTATTAAAATAATAAGAATAAAAATATTAAAAAATATATAATTTAATATATATATATATATTACAAATTATAAAAATGACAATTAAACATGCTTATGCTTTATTATGTAGAAAAGTATATGATATTCAATTAAAATTAATTCAAAAAATGATAGAAACAAATTTATATAATCATTATACTTTTTTCGTTTTTATTGATGAAAATAATCAAAATATTAGCACATTTGAATAAGAATATAAAAATATAAAATTTATTAAAATTCGTGATTCCTTATGTCGTGAAAAAGGTTATAAAAATATGACTTATAGTATTACTAAAACACCTGTAGCATGGGATAAATCTGTTTATTATTTTTGTGAAGTAGACAATTCATACGATTATATATGGTTTGTTGAAGATGATGTTTTTGTTCCAAATCCTGAAGCAATACATTATTTAGATAATAAATATAAAAATTATGATTTATTAACACGCGAAAATACAATGAATATGAGTTATGATCAAAAAGATTGGCATTGGCATTTAGGTATAAATAATGCTCCACTTCCACTTTTTAAAAGTTTGGTTTGTACATTACGCGTTTCTAAACAATTATTAAATATTATTAAAAACTATGCACACACTTTTAAAAAATTGTTTTTTTTAGAAATTATGTTTCCTACATTAAGTGCACATAATAAATTAAAAAATAAAATTGTACCAGAATTAGCTACCATTGTTTATCGATTTCCTTGGGAAGATAAAGGAAATTTAATACGAAAAAACTTTTTATACCATCCTATTAAAGATTTAGAAGTTCAAAAAATATATTATGAAACTTTAAATAAAACAAAGATTTAACAATAAAATTTATATATTCTATTTTTTTATAAATTAGCAATAAAAAATAAAAAAATAAAATAAAAATAAAAATAAAAGAATATAAAGAGATTTAAATTATTTATGTAATAATAATTAAATAAAAATGTTATACGAAACAGAAAGAGTAAAAAAATTCAGTTTTAAACAATATGCTGGTTATATGTACCGAAAAAATACTCAAAATAATTCAATACCATTGATTCCTACAATAATGCCTAATAAATCATATATTAATAATGTTGTTAAAAACAAAAAAAATCAAACATTACGTGATATATGGACTGGTTTAGGTTGGATTGACGAAGTATCTCAACAATCTTGTTTTGATTTTGGTAAGTTTTTAAATATGGTAATTCCACAACGTGATTTTGAAAAAATTGAAAACGATTATAATGGTACTAAATTGATGGTTCGCTTATATCATTGGTATGAAGTACCTTTTATTGTATGTGTTATTTATGCTTATTTTGATGTAATCAATTTTATACCAGCGCACTGGCTTTATGCTTTTTATGAAGAAACAAATATATCATATATTGTTTATAATTTACTTCGTTCAAATATTAAACTAAGTGTTGAAACACGAACAAAATTAGAAGCACTTTCAAATAATCGTCATGAATTACATGCTTTACAAGAAATTATTTATCAAAAATCTTCTTTATTAATCAATAAAGATAAATTATTTAAACATTATTTTTCAATAAACGCAAAATATGGTATTACAATTGAACTTTTAGTTTTAGATTATTTATCGCAAAAATAATCTTTATTTACGTATAACGACAAATTTTTATAAAAAAAAATTTACGTATAATGACAAATTTTTATAAAAAAAATTTACCAAAAGAATTATTTACTATTTTGTTTATAAAATATAAAGTATACTATAAATAAATAACTACTTTTATTTGCGCTCTATTTTATTCTCAAGAATTAAAATGATTTCTGCTAAGACTATTCCTAAGAAGACTGCTCACGCTAGTCAACTTCCCCGTATTCAAACACGTGGGCTTGTTAACCAGTATATGAAGGCTATCTCAAGGAATCCAATTTACACTCATCTTTACGATGCTGTAATTATTGGAAATACGATGGAAAACGTTTACGCTACTACTGACCAAAAGTCTCGTTATGAGGCTGTTAAGTGTGCTATGACGAGTGTAGATTACTTGGGTGATTTCACCCTTGACCTTATGTTCCGAATGATGAACATTCGTGACCACGTGGACGAGCGTATGGCTATGGAAATTGCTGGATTCCTCCAGCTTTATCTTCCTCAGCGAACCTTTACCAAGACACCCATTACTGTCAACTCTGTTGACGCTGAGGGTAATCCGGTAACAAAGGTTCTTGAGGTCAAGCTTTACTATGCTTATGAAGCGGATGCTGTACAGTGGCTTATTAAGGCGTTCTTTAACAAGAGCGATCTTATTGATGAGCGTCATCGTATGATGGATGCTACCACATGTACTTATATGGTGCTTGACGCTTCAAGCGTTGATAACCCTGTAATTCAAACCCTTTTTTTCGGAGACGATGAGGTAGCGAATGCTCACAATCACATCACTTTCCAAAGTGAGATGATGAACATTCGTTTCCCAACTACGTTTAATATTTTTACACCACCCAATATTGAGGCTGGTTATTTCCCTTCGTACTCGTGTGCTGGTATTTATACCATGTACATTGAGCGTTTTGCGTCTGCTTTTAATTATGTTTCTTAATATAATAGCAAAACTAATCAGTTTTGCTATATAATCAAATAAAAAGAAAAATATACAAAAATATACAAAAAAGAAATAAAAATATATAAAAATAAAAAAAGAAATAAAAAAGGAAGGATTTGTAAATAGTGGGTTACCTTTCCCACACTCATAAAATAATAAAAACATTTAATTATTCGTATCTACCGATATATAATTATTATATTTACTTGGTTGATTTAACATATTAAATCTAAATACTAACATATGATCTTCACCACGGAATTCAAATGGTGTTCCGTCTGGATTACAAAATTCTAAATCAATATATGGTAATCGCGCTAATGGAGGATTAAAGTTCTTTGTTACACCATCTACTGGAATTGTTCCTTGATTGATAATTGTACATGGTTTATCTTCCGCTAATTGTATTATTGTATACGAATTTTCAGCAGCATTATTTGCATTATAATTCCAGAAATCACGGATTTTAATAACAACATATGGACTACATTCAATATAAAAGATATTTGGTGAAGTTAATAACGACATATTTCCTATTAAACCAGTACCAAATAATGGTGTTAAATTACCAAGTGGTGTTCCATCAAGCACTTCAAAAGTAAATGAATTACTATTTTTAATTTCATAAATACGGATTTCACTACCATTTAAGACTAAATAATCACCTACATTAAATAATGTTTTAAAATCTCCTGAAACAGATGTTGCATATAATCGCATTAAAGGATAGCCATTTACACTTTCAATTCCTAAATTTGTAAGTGCCGTAATATTTATATTTGATAAATTTATTTCTGTTGAATTATATTGACTATTTTTAAATCCTATTATAACATCTATTGAACGATAAGGACAAGGATTACAACTATCATTTAATACATAATTTATATTATATACAAAATCAGTACCACTCTTTCGATTACTTTGAATTCGTAATGTATTATTTATCGGATTTTTTGTAAAATTATATTTATTTGTTAACGAATTAAATAAATTACCATAATTACCATTTAATGTATCTAATAATTTTTCATTATTATATTGACCTTCAGGTATTGATATTGAAGTTAAATTAATATTATCTTCTGTTATATAAAAAAGATTATTAAATTGAGTAATATTATAATATGTATTTGGTATTGAACCATAAATTAATTCAGCACTTACTATATCACGCCATTCTTGAGGAACATTTAATCTATATTTATTTGCTTCCGGATATTTATTCATATCACGATCACGACTATCTACTACAAAATATTTTGAACTACGACCATGTGTAATATTACGATCTGGTGGTTTTGTTATAAATTGAGTATAATCATCTTTTACACTTTGAATAGATTGAGTAATGGCTTGAGGATAATTACTAAAATTATTTAATGCTCGCGACATTTTTATTTTATAAATCTATATAAATCTATTATATTATTATATTTTTATATTCATTTTTAAACAAATTATTTTTTGTTAAAAAATACTTTATATATTATATTTGTTTATTTCTTTTATTTTTAACAATGCGAATAAATAAATATATATAAAAGTTTTTTTATATTAGAATATATATTTTAGTTTTATTTATTTATAAATAAAAAAAATGAGTAATTCATCCAACGTTTTTGAATTATTTACTTCAAAAGAAAATATTAAAATTATTAAAGACTCTATATCCATTACCATTCAAAATGAATATCAACAAAAAATTGGTAATCGGTATGATGATTTAATTGAAAATAAAATGAATGAATTAATGAAAAAAGTTGATAATAAAGTACCAGATGGTAAAACAAAAGGTGAATATATTCTAATGATGAATAAAAAATTAATATCTGCTTTTTTATTACCTACAATACGTGCAAATGCCATTAAAGAAAAATCACGATCACAAAGTCAAGGTCAATCTCAACTTCAAAAAAGAGTTTATGATGACCCTCAAGATTTACTTAAACAAAATAAAGTCCGTGATGATCAATTTAATCTTCCCTTAGAAGATGTAAGCCAACGTTTTATACCTGATTATCCAAGACCTAACCAAAAAACTGATTTACAACTAAAACGCATGGAAAATGAACGAAATATTTATCAAAGTTTTTCTAATGGAATGCCTCAAAATATTCCTAAATTTCAAGATGATTTACCTGAAAAACGTCCTGATGAAACTTTAGCAATGTTTAATCAATTAAAAGCTGCATATGAAGAAGAAAAAATTAAAAATGGTGATGATGATATTGATAAATCTTCTTTTAAAACAGAATCAAAAAAAATTGAACAAATTTCTCAAGTTTCTCAAGTTAACTCTTATGAAGAACCTTACAATCATACTTTTCAAAAAAAAAAAGTAATATTACGAAAAAATAAATTTGAAACACCTATTGAAGAATTAAACAAAATAGATGATAACAATAACGTAGTCGGAGATAATAAAATTAAAGAATTTTTATTAACACCACAAGTACAACAACATCACTTTTTACCATCACTCATTGAAAAGAAAAAAAATAAAATATCTATTCATTTTTCATCGAATTATCGCAATTTTGAATATCATAAATCATCTTCTTCTATTCGTATTTATTTAACACCTTATTTTGATAATCAAGAAGATAATTTTGTTTATTTTTCTATTCCATCTTATACTGATAAACATGGTAATCTTATTTATAACGATTTTATTTCAAAACATAATATGAATCACCATATTCAAATACCCAATTTAAAAAATCTTGAAAGCATACAAGTAAATAAAATTAAGTTAAATCAAGAAATTGATTCAAATAAATTAAAAGTTGAAATTTTACCACGAAAAAGTGAAGAAAACAAAATAAATCATTACTATCATAACTATTCAAATGAAAAAAAAGATTTGTTTTTATATGATAAAAATAATGATATTTATATAAATTCAAATAATCATGAAACTAGTCAAAATATACATGTTGATATTCAAAGTGTTATAAAAAATAATTATATTCAAATTAATATTTATGATATATATAATGAAAAATTATTTTTTGAAAAAGATATTTTACATATTCATAAAATTGATTTTGATGAAAGCGAAAAAAATATACTTCTTTATTATAAATACCATAATAACAGTAATATAAAATCAATGATGAATCAACTAAAACGAGAAAATAATAAAATTTATATTTATTCATTATTACCTGATGAAAATAATAACGATTATGTTGAATTATCCGATTCTGTTTTATTAGAAAGTGTTGATAAAATAATTGATAATAAATTTAAATTATGTGCTTTGTATATTGTTGATAATGAAAATCATTATAAAGTACATTTTAAAGAATTATTTGAAAAATGTAAAAAAGATTTAGAAGATGATACACACAAAGATATTTCCGATTTATTTTATTTTGTCATTAAACAACAAGGCAAAAATGGTCCAATTCTTTATTATTGTAATATTGACCATATTGATGAATTAGGAAATATTGTTTTAATTCACAAAGAATGCGCACATATTGTAGAAAATTATGAAAATACAGAACAATTTGGTTTTATTAAAAAGAATTTTAATGGATCTCAAAGTAACGATATAAATTCGTTATTTAGATTACAAGGATTTTATTTAAATGATATTGAAGAAAAAGATAATCATCTTATTTTTAAAATACCAATTCAAAATGATTCTTTTGATTATAACATAAATGTGGAATCACTTCATGAAAATGAAGCATTTATTCGTTTTGATAAATATGAAATTGATCTATTTTTAGATTTAACATTTACTTAAAAATATTATTTATATAAAAAATATTTGTTAAAAAGTTTATTTTTTTATTTTATTATTTTATCATAATTTAGATAACTAAATTATTATAATTTTATTACTTATTTATAAATTATGCCATCTTATGCCGTTTTAACATGCGCTTTACACGAACATGCTTATATTAACGGATTTATATCACATTACCAAAATCTTGGTTTTAATGCTATTTATATTATTTGTGACCGTTTTCAACCTAAATATGAACCTTATTTAAATATGGAAAAACTAAATAAAATTGAAATTCATTTTATTCATATGAATTACCCATTAAATCAATCCAATGCTAAATTTTTTGAAATAAATCAACTCAATTATTACAGAAACACCATTAAACAAATGAATTATGATTACATTTTCTTATGCGATATGGATGAATATTTATATTTACCAACTGGTAATATTCAATCTTTTATGGACCCAGTTTTAAAATTACCAAATGTAGCACAAATTCGCTTTCCTTGGATGATGGTTGACTCGTTAGATGAAGACCCAGTTAATATGTTTGATAATCTAGATAAACATAAATGGTATACAAATGGTCATGTTAAATCAATGTTTAAAAAAAATAGTTTAGTATATAAAAATAATGTGTTACAAATCAATACACATACATCAATGGTTAATGGACGCTCATATACACAAGATGGATTTCAACCACCATTAACTTTAGATGGACGTTTTTCAAATAACCGTTTTAATATTGATTTCTATAAAAAAAATGCGTTTATTATTCATTTTCATACTCGCTCTTTTAAAAACAATATTATTAAATTGTTAACAAATAAATATAGTGGAAAATCAGATAATAACCAAAAAGGAAAACTTATAGCACTTGTTAAAAATAATAATTATGATTATAAAGGTTTAACAAAATTTTCTCTTATTAAAGCCCACCAAACTACTGAAATACCCCATTTTGAATTAAGCGGTTTAAATAAAGATATTTGTAATAATAATGTTGAATATAATCATAAATTATTTGATGACTTACTTGAATATTATAATTTAAATCCGAAGTATTTTGAAAAAATATTAGAAAATCCAGAAGTTGTTATAACACCCATTAGCACTCGCATTTCATAAAAATATTTACGTTACTATATTTTTGTTTACTGCGTTCCAGATTTCAAACGCCCATCTGTAGACAGTAAATAAAAATAAGCGGTTTGGTCCTACACACGCCTTAGGATCCGCTCGTTAATTCCGAGTTAGAAATTGAGGTCTTGCTATATTACTTAGTTTATTTATAAAACATTGTAATATATTTTTAGATCCATTCCTATCTCTATCTATGAAAATACGATTGATTTTTCCTGTTGGATTAGTACTTTCATAAGTTAGTAATTTATGGCAACTTATTTCAATATATTTACCATCTTTATCTTTTAATAACTCTTTTGTTTTTTTATCGCGTTTTAGATATTTATAATTATCTAAATCACTACCATCTTTATGATATTTACAACTTGTCTTAAATTCATCTACTGTGATTGTTAAAAACTTAGAATGAATTAAACGGCGGAAACCTATACACGGAGTGCTAAAAAAGTTTTTCATTTGTGATGATTGACTCCAGTTTCCATAACCAATTGCTATTTTTTTATTTTTAGATTTATTATATTTATTATTGATTTCATTTAATAAATTTGCTTCACTTTTTAAGGTATTACAATAAACCTTAAATTTAATATTTCTATGTAGATCTAAATGATAATAATCTTTTGTTAAAAGATTAATTTCATTCTTCTTTTTTATAAATTCAATATATTTATTTATATCCAAAGTCCGAGCACTTAAATTATCTATATTTTTTTCAATTTCTTGAATTTTGTATTTAGATTTTTCTTTATTCTGAATTTGTTCTCGGTTTTTCATAAAAGTATCGTTTCTTCTTCTACATGCAGAATACTGGAACATATTATTATTTTGATCTATCAAAGTGCATAAGTCTTTCTTTCCAGGGTCGCATCCTAAAATAATATACTCATTTTTGATTTTATTTATTTGATCTTCATTAAGTTTTTCTAATTCAATAAAATCATTATTTGAAATCTTAAATAAATCTTCATGATTGGTATTATTTACTTTTTTACTCTTTTTCTCTTTTTTTATAATTTCATCTTTTTTAGGTTTTTCTTTCACCTCATTATTAGTTATTTTTTTAGGTCGCCCTCTTTTTGATTTAATTTCTTCATGATTATTATCAACTTCATTTTTTTTAGTTCTACCTCTTTTTGGTTTGATTTCTTCATCATTATTATTAACTTCATTCTTTTTACTTATGCCTCTTTTTAGTTTCATTTCTTCATTATTATTATTAACTTCATTCTTTTTACTTATGCCTCTTTTTGGTTTCATTTCTTCTTCTTTTTTACTTTCTTCATATTTATTTTTTCTATAATTTACAAAATCTAATGAAACGCTTACTCCATCTGTTTTGAAGGTATAATTAAATAATTTTTTATTTTTACTAAAAATTTTATTCTTCTTAATAAATAAGGTATTAAATAATAATTCTCTGTAAATAATTGGATTTAACATTATGTCTGATTTACATACCGAATTTAATGTAATTATTTTTCTTTCTTTTTTATTTTTTATTTCTTTTACTTCTTTCTTTTTTTCTTTCTCTTCATTTTTCTTATCATTTTCAATATTTTTTAATTCGTGAATAATACAACAATTATTTAATTCTTCTTTATTAAACATATTTATAATTTTATTACCTAATAAATCAACTATTCCTGCGTGATCTAATGTAATATTTTTAGGTACATTATTATTTCTTTGTGGGACTATTTGATATGGTCTAAATCCCAAAATTTCTATTTCTTTATTTATATAAATTGAATATTTAATAAAATCATAAGATTTCGTTTTAAGATGATAATTTATATTATCATTTATAAGTTTTGGTACTAATAAATTACGGTTATTATCTAACCATTCTTTATGAATTCCTTCATATTTTACAAAAGTTGAATTAGTATATAAATCTAATTTCATATTGGTTAAATCATTCTTAATATTTCTAAATTTTTCATTTCTTTCATTTTTGTTGTTGATTTTTGAAATCTCATCTTTATGAGGCACCAAAAATAATAAATTAAGATATTTATTAAGATAATCCTTAAAATGAAGCATAATATTATTTTCAAAACAAGTATTCATTTCAATAGAAGCATATTGAACTAAAAAAGATAAATTCTTATTATTGAAATTAACATTTATATGATTTCTAAAAGTTTGATTATAATAATTAAAAATAGGTTTATACTCGTCATTTTCTTTATATGTAATTAACCCTTTATTAGTAACACTTTTAAGTATATTATACATAAATTGACGGTCTATTTTTATATGATCTTCATATTTTTCTAAAATAAAACATCTTAAAAATTGATAACCTAAAACAACCATATCATGAATTCTAAAAACAGCATCTTGAATAATCGGTTGAAATTCTTCATAATTATTCAATATACTTTTAAGTTTAATCTTTCGCACATGGTGTGTTTGATTTCCTAAACTTGAATTTTGATGATTTTCTAAATCATCATCCAAATCTTCCATTTTTATTTTCTACCTTATACTTAGATTTTATTTGTAGAAAAATAAACGCAAAAAAATATATAATATTTTTTCTAATTTACATTTTTTTAAATTTTAATTATTTTCTAATATTTTATCATTTTCTAAAAGTTCATTATTTCCTAATATTTTATCATTTTCTAAAAGTTCATTATTTCCTAATATTTTTTCGTTTTTTTTTAATTTTCGTTTTTCATTATATTTTTTATTATATTCAATTTTTTTTAATGGGTCAATATTTTTACGATATTCTTTTTGATATTCTTTTTGATATTCTTGTTGGTATTCCTTATATTTTTCTTTAATTTCTTCTTTATGTTTATTATAATAATTTTTAGAATATATTGGATTTGTATATTTTTTTAATTTATCTCTAAGTTCTTCATTTTCTTTTTTGATATTGAAATTTTCACTTGTAAGATTAATAATAATTTCTTTTAATTTAGTTATTTCATCCATTTTATTATTTATTATTTATTAATTATATTTTAATATAAAGAAATTTCTTTATATCAATTTTAATAATTATTTTTATAATTTTTATAAAAATAATGGGCGTTTGAAATCTGGAACGCAGTAAAAAATGAATTATATTTTTTAATAAATAATTATTTGTTAAAAAAATGATTATAAAATCAATTTGATTTACGTTATTATATTACAAAATGATTACATTCACTGTAACAAATGAGAACGTACATCAGATTTCTCAGATTCCGAGTAATGTTACTCATTTAATATTTGGAAGAGACAGACGTTTTAAGACAAAGTTTAACAAACATCTTGATGTTGGTCTTATTCCAAATAGTGTTACAAGTATAATATTTGGAAGAGGTTTTAATCAACGTCTTGATGTTGGTGTTATTCCAAATAGTGTTAAATCTATAATATTTGTAGAAGATTTTAATCAACATCTTGATGTTGGTGTTATTCCAAATAGTGTTGAATATATACGATTTAAAAATTCAAAATTTAATAAACCACTTATAGTGGGTGCTATCCCAAGTAGTGTTGAAGAGTTAATTTTTGACGGTTGTTTTAATCAACCACTTATTGAAGGTGCTATTCCTAATAGTGTTAAAACGTTAATAATTGAAGGTAGATTTAATCAACCATTAAGCGTAGGAGTTATACCAAATAGTGTAACTCATTTACAATTTGGAAACTATTTTAATCAACCTTTAAGTGTTGGTGTTATACCAAATAGCGTAACTGAATTATCTTTTGGATCTAGATTTGATCAACCATTAAGTGTCGGGGTTATACCAGAAAGTGTAATTTATTTGGCTTTTAGACGTAAATTTAATCAACTACCTGATAAAATTAATCTTGAAAATATACTTTCAAAAAATATTGAGAAAATTGAAGATTGTTCTATTTGTTTAGAATCCAATTCTTCAATCATTACATCTTGTAATCATCAATTTTGTAAAGATTGTATTCAAAACTGGACTACGATAAATAAATCTTGTCCTTGTTGTAGAAAAAGATTGTCAAATAATGACTTATTTTTCATTCAAATTGAATAAAAAAATATTTATTATTATTATTATTATTATTATTATTATATATAAATATTATAAAAAAATTTATTCATGATTTGCTAAATTAGAAAAATTATTTCGCCCCGTAAATATTTCCATATACTTCTTTTGATACGAATTCGGATCACAATATGTGTTATACGGATGTACATAATTCTTATTATAATACATTTCAAATCCACTCATATGCGGCAATGCCGATAATATCCAATTTTCCGCACGACAACGCGTTGATATTGCATCTTTACGAGGATCATGTTGTAACATTGGTAATCGTCGCACATGTTTAGCAGTAGTCCACCAAAAATTTCCTGAATAATGGAAAAAGTGTTTAGGGTTTACAGCATACAAATAACGAGTATCTGGATTTGTGGATGGTGACATATTGATTACATTTGAACCAACTGTATCATAATTATTTCTTAAATATTGTAACGCAATATCATGATTTACTATTGTATAATATTCTAATAATTTTCTCCAACTTCGCACACATACTTCATCTCCATTTTTTCGTACTCCTTTTGTATGAACATATAATATTCGCGAATTATCACTAATCTTATCACATATATACTTTATATGATTGATTGTTTTTACTTCATAATATTTAGGATTATCATCTTGATATAATAATATTAATTTATTATATTTAGATATTGGTAATTCAAAATTTTTACCAACAATACATACTAATATATTTTTACATTTATCATATAAACCACTATCTATAATCGACTTTAATTGATCATTAAATATTTGAATACCATTGTGCAAATTACATACATGCATAAATATATAAATTGGATATTCTTTATAAAAATTTGGATTTGCTTTCATAAAAGTTTCATGATTATATATTCGTTTATACTTTTCATTTACTCCATAATGATTCCAATGATATACTAATTCATAATTATTTAAATGCTTTATATCTTCATTATTATTTCTGTAATAATGAATATCAAAATCAGGATACATTTCAAATGTATTTAATAAATATTGGATATATAACATTCTGTTTTTAATAGGATCTAAATGTTTATTTTGTTGTGGATCAAATTTTACTAACGCATTTTGATTTTGATTTTCAATCTTTTTTTCATTTTGTTTTATTTTTCTTTTTTCTTCTTCCACTTTTCGTTTTTCTTCCTCTACTTTTCGTTTTTCTTCTTCCACTCTCTTTTTTTCTTCTTGTAAACGCAATAATAATTGTTGTGATTGAACCATTTTTTCACGCTTTCTTTCTTCCTCTTCTAATCGATTTTTTTCTTCTTCTTCTTTTTTTAAACGTAATGATTCTTGATATTCCGGATTTTGCCATTTCTTTAATTTTACCTTTTTTAAACTCTCATTATAACGATCCTTCTCACGACGCATTATTAATTGTTTCTTTAATAAATTATCTTTTCGCGCTTTATTATAAATCGTTGCCGAATTTCTTTGTAAACTATTCATTTTTTATATTTTATAAATAAATTAAAAATATTATATTTTTAATTTATATATTTTTTAACATATTTTTACTTTTTTACCTTTTTATTTTTTTATTTTCTTAAACCTTTACGAACTTTTGAAACTGAATATACAAACATAAATATTCCCACAAAAATTAATAATAATGTTAATGTATATAATAATGATTGTAAATATATAAAATATCGCGGCCATTGTAAAGCACATTCACAATCAGCTGGTATATTATTATATAGTTTCATTACATTTAATACAAATATTATATAAAGAACTATAATTATAAAGAAGAAAATTGTTGATATCATTGGTGTTAATCGTTTCTTAAAAGCAAATAATAAATTTAATATTGCAACTACTAATAAAAATAATTCTATATATTTAAGATGAGTTATATTTGCTTTATTTTCTTCACTTTTTACTAATCCTTGTGCACATAAACAACTTTCTAATTTTACTAAATATGTATATGCAAAATATAATAATATTATTCCAATTATTGAAGCACTAATTGTTAAAACGTTTTTCATTTTTATTTATTCTATATTTATCAAAGAAATTATTTAGTATAAAATCGTTATATAAAATATATTTTTATTATAATTAATTATATTTTTTTATTTCATTTTTAAATTATGAAAAGAAATATTCATACACAAGCTTATAAACAATTCTTATGGACTAAAAATTATCACCCAGTACACTTAGCAAATATTAAAAATATACACTTTTTTATACATCCAAATTATGAAAACGATAATATTTTAAAATATCAAATACAAACTTTAATCCCTTTTTTTAGATCCATGTGTTCAGAAGTATTTGGCTCTGAAATTACATTTATTAGCACACCTCATATTTATAATAATTTTGATACATTATACATTTTATTAAATCATCGCGAATTACATAATTTTATTACACTTTTACCTAACATTTTTGTTTTAGTTAATACACTCGATTTACATGACAACTCTTTTATTTTTCCACAAAATTTAATGCTTTATTCAAAAGCTTACAAAATTATTGATATGAAATATATAAATCTTAAATATTATATACCTGAAGTAAAAAATTATACCTATTATTTACCACTTATTTGTAATTACCAAAATAATAAACCATCTAAAGTTAGAGAAAGTAATGATATACTTATTTATAAAAATAATAGTCCAAGAAGTATGATGATTTATAAATTACTTTGTAAAAAATTAGAAATCATTGGCAAATACTCTTTTCAAACATACGAACAAAATAACCATTTAGAAGAAGAACTTTTTTATGAATCCAAAATCATTGTCCGTATTAATGATGAGCCTAATTCATATTATGATAACATATTATTTCATAAATGCATTTATCATAATAAGATTTGTATTAGCGAAAAATGTGATGATATTTATAATGAAAATTATTATTTTGATAAAATTTTATTTGCCGACTCCCTGCTACTCCCTAGAGGTTTTCAACCTCTAAATAGAGTTGAAAATAAAATAAATGTATATGATGAAAATACTTTAAACAATTTTATTAACAAAATTGTTTTATATTTAGAAAATAAAGATAAAGTTAATCTGTTAAAATCATGCATGAATAATGAAGATTATACACGAAATATTAACCAAATGAAACTTATTTTTGACAAATTATAATCTTTTATTTTTTATATTTATATAACATAAAGAAGATTCACAAAAATGAATAAAGAAGAAAAATTAGTTAAATTAAAACATAATTTAGAAAATTTATTGTTTAATCTTGAATCAAAAAAAGATGAATTATATACTTACCTCAAAGAAAGCGAACTTCAAATAAATACCATCAAAAATCAATTACATATTCTTAATAACCATTTATATGAACAAAATGAATCTATGCAAAATATAAATATAGAAGAAAAGAAAAATGAGGAAAAAGAAGAGGATGATGAAGAAGATGATGAAGAAGAAGATTATGAAGAAGAAGATGATGAAAAGGAAGATGATATAGAAAACAGAATTATGGCAAATATTGATCCTAATTTAGCACGTTTATTAGGTATGGAAGTAAAAGAAGAAACCAAAAGTGACTGGGTTCCTCCTTCCTTTTCCGGTTTACACAATAGCTCAAGAAATTCGATGTATGATCATTTATATAAGAAATAAAAAAAATAAAAAAATAAAAAAATAAAAAAATAAAAAAATCTATTTGGTTCCATTTTATAAAAATATGCTTTTTAGATATAAAGGAAAATTAATAAGAAACCATAGGTTTCTTATTTATAATGAAAGTAGCATTTATCACAGGTATTACTGGACAAGATGGAAGTTATCTTACCGAACTTCTTCTTGAAAAAAAATATATTGTTTATGGTATAATTCGTCGTGCTTCCATTATTAATACTCAACGTATTGAACATATATTTAATCATCATAATCTTCATCTTAAATATGGTGATTTAACAGACTCTTCCAATATTACCCATTTACTTCAAGAAATTAAATTAACACATTCCGATTTAGAATGTCTTGAAATTTATAATCTTGGAGCTATGAGTCATGTAAAAGTTTCTTTTGAAATTCCTGAATATACCACTGAAGTTGATGCACTTGGTACTCTTCGTATTTTAGAAGCAATTCGCTCTTCCGGATATACTGAGAAAATCCGCTTTTATCAAGCATCTACTTCAGAAATGTTCGGAAAGGTTCAAGAAGTTCCACAAAAAGAAACAACACCTTTTTATCCTAGATCACCTTATGGAGTAGCCAAATTATACGCACATTGGATTACCAAAAATTATCGCGAATCTTATGATATGTACGCTTGTTCAGGAATACTTTTTAATCACGAAAGTAAACGTCGTGCTCATAACTTCGTAACTCGTAAGATTACTATTGGTCTTGGAAAAATTCTTCGTGATGAAGAAGATAAACTTGTACTTGGAAATCTTGATTCTCAACGCGATTGGGGTCACGCAAAAGATTATGTACGTGGTATGTGGTTAATGCTTCAACAAGATACTCCAGATGATTATATTTTATCCACTAACGAAATGCATAGTGTACGAGAATTCGTTGAAAAGACTTTCGCATTACGTGGTTTTGATATACAATGGAAAGGAGAAGGTTTAAATGAAATTGGTTATGATGTAAAAAGTGGACGAGAACTTATTTTTGTAAGCGAAAAGTATTTTAGACCTGCTGAAGTAGAAGAATTACTTGGAGATTCTACAAAAGCACGAACTATTTTAGGATGGAAACCAGAATATAGTTTTGATGATTTAGTCAAAGAAATGGTAGATCACGATGCTCCATAAAAAATGATTTTATTTTTCTAAAAAATTTATAATTATGATACATAATTATAAAAAAAGTTTACGTTAAATTTTTTTAATATTTAATTTTAAAAAATTAATAGTTTTATCGTAAATAAAAATAACGTAAATGCGATTCCACAAAACGTAACTCATTTAACTTTTGGGAATGATTTTAATCAATCATTAAGTGTAGGAGTAATACCAAACAGTGCAACACATTTAAGATTTGGATATCATTTTAATCAACCATTAGATGTTGGAATTATACCAAATAGTGTAAATGTTTTAACTTTTAGTACCTATTCTGAATTTAATCAACCATTAAGCATAGGAGTGATACCAGAAAGTATAACACATTTAACTTTTGGATGTTATTTTAATCAACCATTAAGTATAGGAGTGATCCCAAATAGTGTTACACATTTAAATTTTGGATATGATTTTAATCAAGCATTAAGCATAGGAGTGATACCAGAAAATGTAATTCATTTAACTTTTGGATATTCTTTTAATCAACCATTAAGTGTAGGTGTTATACCAAATAGTGTAACACATTTAACGTTTGTACATTCTTTTAATCAACCATTAAGTATAGGAGTTATACCAGAAAGTGTAACTCATTTAACTTTTGGAGATTCTTTTAATCAACCATTAAGTGTTGGAGTTATACCAGAAAGTGTAACACACTTAACTTTTTTAGGTGATTTTAATCAACCAGTTATACTTCCAGAAAGTGTGTTATTTTTAAATAACAAACCTATTTTTAGAGTTAAAAATCTTGAAAAGAAACAAATTTTAGAAAAAATAGAAGATTGTGTAATTTGTTTGGAATCAAATTCATCTATTATTACATCATGTAATCATATTTATTGCACTTCTTGTTTTGAAGATTGGTATAGAAAAAATTATTCGTGTGCTTATTGTAGAAAAAAATTGTATAATAATGATTTATTTTTAATTCAAAAAGAGTAAAAATGATTTACGTTATATTATTATTTAAAAATTGATTTTTATTTATATTATAAAAAATAAATTATAAAATACATTATAAAAACTTTATTTTACAATAATCTTTTGAAGATTATATTGTTTAAGAATGAACGAAATCAGATTTGTTGTAACTAAAGAGAACGTAAATGCGATTCCTCAAAATGTAACACATTTAACTTTTAATTATTTAGATGTACCATTAAATGTAGGTGTTATACCCAAAAGTGTAACTGTTTTAACTTTTGAATCTGAATTTAATCAACCATTGAGTGTAGGTGTTATACCAGAAAGTGTAACACATTTAACTTTTGGAACTAAATTTAATCAACCATTAAGTGTTGGAGTTATTCCAAATAGTGTAACGCATTTAACTTTTGGACATTTTTTTAATAAACCATTAGATGTTGGTGTAATACCAAAGAGTGTAACACATTTAACTTTTGGATATTCTTTTAATAAACCATTAATCACACATGACATGCGTAAAGGAAAAGTTATACCAAATAGTGTAACTCATTTACAATTTGGAGAAAAATTTAATCAACCATTAAGTGTAGATGTAATACCAAATAGTGTAACTCATTTACAATTTGGAGAAAAATTTAATCAACCATTAAGTGTAGATGTAATACCAAATAGTGTAACTCATTTACAATTTGGAGAAAAATTTAATCAACCATTAAGTGTTGGTGTTATACCAGATAGTGTAACACATTTAACTTTTAGTTGTAATTTCAATCAACTCTTAAATGTAGGTGTATTACCTAAAAGTTTAAAAGTTTTAACTTTTGGATGGGCATATAACCGACTATTAAATGTTGGAGTATTACCTGAAAACATTACACATTTAACTTTTGGTAACAATTTTAATCAACGATTAAGTATAGGAGTGATACCAAATAGTGTTACACATTTAACTTTTGGAGACCTTTTTAACAAACCTTTAAGTAGTGGAATTATACCGGAAAGTGTAATTCATTTAACTTTTGGATGTTGTTTTAATCAACCATTAATCACGTGTGAGGGATGTGTTATTCCAAATAACGTAACCCATTTAAAATTTGGTGATAATTTTAATCAACCATTAAGTGTTGGAGTTATACCAGAAAGTGTAACATATTTAACATTTGGATGGGAATTTAATCAACCATTAAGCATAGGAGTGATACCAGAAAGTATAACACATTTAACTTTTGGATGTTATTTTAATCAACCATTAAGTATAGGAGTGATCCCAAATAGTGTTACACATTTAAATTTTGGATATGATTTTAATCAAGCATTAAGCATAGGAGTGATACCAGAAAATGTAATTCATTTAACTTTTGGATTACATTTTAATCAACCATTAAATGTAGGTGTTATACCAAATAGTGTAACACACTTGACTTTTGGATGGGAATTTAATCAACCATTAATCACGTGTGAGGGAGGTGTTATACCAGAAAGTGTAACACATTTAACTTTTGGAAATAATTTTAATCAATCATTGAGTATCGGTGTTATTCCAAATAACGTAACCCATTTAACATTTAATGATGACTTTAATCAACCATATATACTCCCAGAAAGTGTATTATTTTTAAATAATAAACCTATTTTTAAATAATAAACCTATTTTTAAATAATAAACCTATTTTTAGCATATTTTTATTCTAACAAACTTTTAGCATACATGTTACTATATTTATAATATAACAAATTCATTAAGTAATTTAAATCATCAACATTTTGTATATACTTTAATTCAAAAAATAATTTCTTTATCCAAGTATGCTGATAATTAAATGATATAATGGATACTTCATAATAACTATTTTTATTTATTAAATCCTTATATTGATTGTAAAATGTTTTCTCTAATAAATTTTGATTTATACTTTCTTTATCAAAAGCTATTATATTGGATGATTTTATATAAATACCATGATTTAATGTATGCTGTATAGAATCTATAATTTTTGGTATAAAGTCATTCTTGGCTCCTGTCACACGTGAAGGGAGCAGAATGTTCGTGGAGACGTCATCTACATTTAATTTATCTATAAAAAGATATGTACATATTCCATTATATATATGAGCTATTTCATTCATTACATATTGAATATTTTGATTTTTTTTATTTTCATAAAGTACCATCTTTTCTTGTAAGATATTTTGATGTAACCGATTTTTATAATCATTTGAATTTATATCAAAATAAATAATACATTTATCATAATGAAGATTTCTTTCTACAATTGTTTGTAATATACTTTCAAACTTTTCATAAGTACATTCTTTTACAATCAATATAATATGAAACATTTTTTATTTTTACTTTATTTTAATAATATTTATTAGTAAAATAAACTCTTTTAAGTTATTTTTTTTTATTTTTATTCTTTTTTTAAGATAATATATTAAAATGGAAAAAAAACCTAAAATATTTTTTATAGTAACCACTTGCTTACTTCAACAAAATTTTGAAATTCGCAAAAAAGAATACACAAATTCTATCAACTCTTTAATTCATGAACTTAATAAATATAAACATCACTTAGAAACATATATTTATATTGTTGAAAATAATGGTGTTCGTCATACATTTTTAAATGAATTTTCTTCTTCTGAAATACCTATGAAAGTCATTTATACAAATCATAACCAAATACCTACATCTAATAAAGGTTTAAAAGAACTTCTTGATTATTTATTTATCTTAAAAGAATGTAAAGAAATAGACGACAATGATATTGTTGTTAAATTAACAGGTCGTTATCGCATGGGTGAAGATTCTACTTTTTTAAATATTCTTTATAATCATTATGATAAATATGATGCTTTTATTCGTACTGGCGCTTTTATGTATCCTTCACAAATGAAAGATGAACGCGACCAATATGATTGCTTAACAGGAATGTTTGGTGTTCGTGCATTTATTATGCGGAATCATTTAGAAAATTATATTAAAAATTTACATGATTATGAATGGGTTGAATGGATTATTATTATGATTATTCAAAACGTATTACCTAATGACCGCATTAAATTTTTTGATTATTTAGGATTATGGATAAAAACTGTTTATATGGATTCATATCAATTATTTTGATTTTTTTTGTTTAATTTATTTATAAAAAATAATTATTATAATAGAAATTATTATAATAGAAATTATTATAGAAAATTATTATAATAGAAAATTATAAAATGGAAAATATTAAACATAATTTAATTTTTATATGTGACAAAAAACTAATGAGTTTTTTTGAAGATTATATTAACACTTTTCATCATATTTTTAATGTTGAAATATTATTATTTCTCAATAAAAATAATATTATACATTATTTTGAAAATTTAATTTTAGAAAAAAAAAATAACAAAAATAATATTTACATTTTTCTTCAATATATTATTCAAGAAATCGCAAATAATGAAAATATACTTATAAATTTTAAAATTTGTTTACTAAATACCGAACAACTTTCTAGAAATCATTATATTGAACAAATTCACTCATATCACCCTTCTATTTATCGTATGGATTATAGCATTGCAAATTTATCTTTTATCAATAATCAATTTAAAAAAATTTATTTACCTTACCAAATTCATCATAATGAAATATTTAATTTTCATAAAGAATATGACGTTTGTATGATTTATCCTTATAAATCTCAACGAAGATTAAATATTATTGAAGAATTAAAAAAATGTGGTATTCAAGTAAATATTATTAATGGATTTCTTGGAAATCGCGATAAAGAATTAATGAAACATAAAATTTTATTAAATATTCATTATGATGAAGATTATAAAATTTTTGAAGAATTACGTTGTACACGATGTATTTATAATAAAATAATTGTTATTAGCGAAAAATCACTTTTTGATGACATTTATTTATTTAAAAAACATTTCATTACTTGTGATTACAATGATTTCGTAAATAAAGTAATTGAAGTGATTCATAATTATGATTTTTATTATAACCACTTATTTCAATCATTTGATAAATATTTACCTATTTATGAAAATGATTTAAAATTCATTGCTCAAGAAAATATTCAATATATATTAAATAATTAAATTTTTCAAACAATAAGTTAACTTTATTATAAGAATTTATTTTGGCTAAAAAATTAATTTCGTGATATTTTCAAATACTTTATTATCCATCAATATGTAATTATAATATTTTTATTTAATATATATATATATATATATATATATATATATATATATATATATATATATTATAT
>VFQS010000223.1_pt1 | contig 74139 bp, 74 predicted proteins | sample 3512361 | NCBI WGS metagenome assembly VFQS01 (sample SAMN10412375, study PRJNA504923) | tailings metagenome | isolation source: Relicate 1 Philex TSF3 active mining | place: Philippines | reverse complement strand
CAAGCACCAGCATCATATCCGATGCTGGGGAAAAGGGGCGGGCCATTCCATAAAGACAGATGCGCATATTCAAGCTGAAGATACTAAATCAAAAAATTGTTCCTTAAATCAATTTTTTGTTATATTTCTCTGATCTGGAGGAGGAACGTTATGCATTATAAATTAATTGCAACCATCTCTCTGTTGATGCTTGCGACCCCCGAAGTTGCATTTGCAAAATCCAAAGGGCAGATTGCCGGCGATGCGCTAAAAGCCGTTGGAAAAGAAGTAGCCAAAAATGAGGCATATCAAGCAGCAAGAACAAAAGTGATTAACGCTGCAAAGCGCGAAGCAAAATGCAAGAACACACAAGGCGGAAATAATGCAAACTCAACGGCAGCAGTTCGCATCTGTTGAACAGTAAATTCTATTCCATTGATGTCAGCGGCATCACGCGGGTCAGGAATTCGATCACCGCGCTGTTGAATTCGTCGTTCTTGTCGCCCGCGACCATGTGACCGGCGCCGCTGATGTCCGCGATTTCCAGCGCGGGGATGCGGCGCTTCAGGTCTTCCACGCCGTCATCGGTGACGATGTCGGACTTCATGCCGCGTACCAGCAGGGTCGGCACGCGGTCGGTCCAGTCGGCAGCGTCCATCAGGTTGAGCAAGTAGTGTGGATCGCGCCGGAAATCCTCCATCATGCGCGGGTCCCAGTGCCAGTGCAGGCGGCCATCGGCGCCTTCACGCAAGTTCTTCCTCAGGCCCGACACGTCCTTGGGCCGGGGCCGTTCGGGGTAGTAGGCGGCGACGGCATCGGCGGCTTCGTTGAGGTCCGCAAAGCCTTGCGGATTGGCCGACATGAACGCCTTGATCCGGCCTACGCCCTCCTGGCTCATCTTGGGCACGATATCGACCAGCACGATTGCCGCCGGTTCCAGCCCGTGCGAGGCCGCGACCAGCGACGTCACGCCGCCCAGCGAGGCCCCCACCAGCGCGACCGGGCGCGAGCCTACGGCGGCGACCTGTTCAAGGTCCTTCGCGCGCAGATCGATGCTGTAATCGCCGTCGGGCGACCAGTCGCTGTCGCCGTGCCCGCGCAAGTCATAGTTGATCGCGAAATAGCCCGCCTGCGCCAGTTGCAGCTCGGCCTTGTCCCAGCTGTGGCGGGTCTGCCCGCCACCGTGGCCCAGGATCACCGTGGGTGCGCCGCGCGGACCGGCGATGTCGGCGGCAATGGTCAGGCCATCCCCCACCGGGATGCGGATCGTTTCTGGTTTCATGTTGCAACCGGAAATGCCCCCACCGCGCGGCCCGGTCAATCACCGATTTAGCCGCGCGGTTAAATTGGGCCGATGCGGTTCACTCGACCAGTTCGAAGTCCTGCTTTTCCGTGCCGCAATCGGGGCAGTACCAGTCGTCGTCGATATCCTCGAACCGGGTGCCGGGGGCAATGCCCTCATCGGGCCAGCCCGCCGCCTCGTCATAGATGAAACCGCAGTTGCGGCAGCGCCATTGGCGAAAGCCCTCGGCCATGACGTCCCTCCCCCTAGGCTCAGTTCGCGGTGAAGCGGATCGGCACGTGCTTGGGCCCGCACACGAAGTTGGAAATCGTGCGCTCGCCCTTGCCGGCCAGTTCGACCGATTCCAGCCGCTTGAACAGTTCCTCCCACAGGATGCGCATTTCCATCCGCGCGAGGTGCTGCCCCAGGCAGACGTGGACGCCATAGCCGAACGCGATCTGCGGGTTGCTCTCGCGGTCGATGCGGAATTCGAACGGGTCGGCCCAGACGCTCTCGTCGCGGTTGGCGGATTGATAGGACAGCATCAGCCAGTCGCCCGCCTTGATCTGCTGCCCGCCGATTTCGCAGTCCGCCACGGCGCTGCGCATGAAGTGCTTCACCGGCACTTCCCAGCGGATCGATTCCTCGACAAAGGCGTTGATCAGCGACGGGTCGGCCTTCATCCGCGCCAGCATTTCCGGCTTTTCCGCCAGCGCCCACATCGCCCCCGCCGTGGTGTTCGACGTGGTGTCATGGCCTGCCGTGGCGGCGATGATGTAATAGCCCATCATCTGCCGGTGATTGAGATACTCGCCATCGATCTTCGCGTTGGCGATCAGGCTGTTGATGTGGCTGGTCGGGTTCTCGCGGAACTTCTTCGTCACGGCGGCGAAGTAGTTTTCCAGTTCCATGGTGGTTTCCCACAGGGACTTGAGCATATCCTCCGGCGAGAGTTCCGCGCGCGCGCGGTTCAGTTCCGGGTCGGCGTTGTTGAACAGTTCCTGCGTCAGCTTCAGCATGAACGGCTCATCCTCCTGCGGCACGCCAAGCACCGTCATGATGACCCGCAGCGGATAGAGGAAGGCGACGTCGGCGGCGAAATCGCACTGCCCGTCGAAGCTGAGCATATGGTCCACGAATTCTCGGGCGATGGCGCGGATCTGTTCCTCCAGCGGCTTGATTGCGCGCGGGGTAATGTGCGGGAATACGATCCCGCGCAGGTCCTTGTGCTCCTTGCCGTCGACCGACACCAGGCTGCGGATCAGGTTCGGCTCTCCCCCGGTCAGCATCTGCACCCGCGCGTTGCCTTCGATGTTGGTCAGGAACGTGGACTTGTCGCCGTTGTGGAAGATGTCGGGCTGACGCTCGATATCCTTGATGTCGGCATGGCGGGTGACGACCCAGAACGGCTCGAACCCGTCCAGCTCCGCCTTGTCGAGCGGCGCGGTGGCGCGGATCTGGCGGAAGGCCTCATCCACCAGTTCGCGCTGCGAATAGGCCTTGGGATCGATGATCGTCTGCGCAAGTTCGACGGGCAATGCCATGGGGTAAGCGTCCTCTGCTGAATCGGTGGCTCATGCACCGGTTATGGCGTGAGGGTATTTTACAGTTGGTATACGGCCAACAACTAAGTTAGAGTTGCAAAGCAGCCCTGCTTGGGGATTAACGACGACGATGGATATGCCCGTGCGCGATACCCCTGCCCCTGAAGCAGCTCCCCCCCAGCGCCGCTCACAGGCGGAGCGGCGCGCGCAGTCCGAGCAGCGCCTGCTGGACGCGGCGGCACAAATCATCGCGACCGAGGGCTATCTGGCCGCCACGCTGGAACGGGTGGGCGAGCGTGCAGGCTTCAGCCGAGGGCTGGCGAGCCGCAAGTACGGGTCCAAGGACGGGCTGATCGAGGCGGTAATCTGGCGCGTCTCCGCCCATGTCCACGAACAGGCGGACGCCGCGATTGTGGGCATTGCCTGCCCGCTGGAACAAGTGCTGGCGCTTGCCGACCGGTTCGTCGAACTGGTCCAACGCGACATTTCCGTCCGCGCCTATTTCGTGCTGTTCAGCGCGATGATCGCCAACCGGCTGGAAACGCGCCCCGTGTTCGAAGAAGTGCAGATCCGCTTTGGCGAGCGGCTGGAAGCGCTGATCGTGGCGGCCCAAGCTGCGGGCAAGGTATCCCCCACCCTGCCCGCGCAGCACGCCGCGTTTATGCTGGGGTGCCTGCTGGCCGGGGTGGCGATCGAAACCACGATGGGCTTCGACCGCCTTGCCGACCCTACCGCCGTCCGGACGGACCTAACGGCAATGCTGCGACGGGCGTTAGGAGGTTAACCCTCGAACGCCACCCGCAGCCGCAGATAGGCGGAGCGCCCCGCCCCCGGTAGCCGCGCGCCCACGGCAACATCGCCGAAGCCGTTGCGATTATAGCCGGACAGATGCTCGACATAGTGCCGGTCAAACAGGTTCTCGACCCCCGCATCGATCCGCACGCCGTCGCGCAACACGACATGGCCGTGGAGCGCGGCGGTGACATAGCCGGTGGAGCGCCGCTCACTGTTGGTCACCGAAACCCGGTTCTGCGCGGCCACGCCTTCGCCTTCCAGCGACAGCCCCCAGTTCGACCCATCCCAGCCCAGCGCCAGCCGCAGCGAGGCGGGCGCGATGCGATAGAGCGGATCGGCAATGTCCACCCGCCGGCCGCGCACCCAGCTGGCGACGCCGTCCAGCCGCAGCGGTCCGGCCAGCTTCGTGCCGAACGCCACGTCCGCGCCCCACAGCTGCGCCTCGACATTGGCGAAGCGCAGCGGGGTGGCATCGCCGCTGGCCGCCGCGACCATTTCGACCGGCGTGTCGAGCACCCCCGGCGTCGCGTCATAGGCGACGCCCTGGATGTAATCGTGCACCCGCCGCCAGAACACTGCCGGGCGGGCATAGGCGCTGCCGTTCGACCAGTCGAACCCGGCCTCGGCCAGCCACGCGCGTTCGGCCTTCAACTGGACATTGCCGACATAGATGTTGCCATCGGCCAGCCCGCCGCTCGCCTCGGTCGGCAGCCAGCTGAACCGTTCGACCAGGCTGGGCACGCGGGTCTTGTGCGCCAGCGTCAGGCGCGGGGTGAAAGCGCCGAGATCGGACCACAAGCGCAGCGCGCCATCGACCGTGGTGCCGGTCCATTGCCGGTCCGCCCCGGCAAACGCGCGGGCAAGGTTGGCCGGGCCCATCGGCACGCCGGGGCCAAAGCGCGGGGCATCGGTTGCGGCCCTGTGCGCATCGACACGCCCGCCCGCTTCCACTTCCACGCCGCCCAGTGCGCCGCGCCATTCGGCATAGCCGCCAACCCGGCTGGAACGCGCCTTGTCGAGCGGGAAGATCGAGAACGCCGGGCTATTGGGGTTGTACAGCTGGTACTGCTTGTCGACATGCTCGAAATCCGCGCCCAGGCGGATGTGGAGGGTATCGGTCCCGATCTCCAGCGCAAGGCCGGTGCCAAGCGTGCGCGCGGTGGTGTCGGACTGGCGCGTGGCGCTCAGCGCGGGCGCGGGGCGCAGGCTGTAGTTGTTCATCCGGTGCGCGACCCCGGCATAGTGGGCATGAACATCCAGCCTCACGCCGTCCGCCAGATCGCCCTTGAAGCCCGCGCGCAGGAAATCGGTGTGGAAATAGACAATGTCCATCGCGAACGGCGGATTGCCCGCGCGCCCGGTTTCCTGCCGCCGGTATTCCACGCTCAACTCGCCCGGCCCGGCCCGCAGGCCCGCCTGCACGCCATAGACCGCGCGGTTGTAGGACGTGCCGCCGATCCGCCCGCCCGGAAAGCGGGTGTCATCGCCCTCCTCGCGGCTGGCGAAGACGCCAAGGCGCAGCTTGTCATTGGCCAGCCCTGCCAGCCCGCCAATGGCAAAGCTGTCATCGGCGGAGCGGTATTGCGCGGTGGCATCCAGTTGCGGGGCAAGGCTGCCGCCCTCGGCAAAGCGCACTTCCTTCAGCGTAACGTTGACGCCGCCGCCCAGCCCCGGCCCGTCGCGCACCGGGGAAATCCCGCGCGCCAGTTCGATCCGGTCGACCAGCACCATCGGCGCATAGTGCATCGCCGGGTCCATCGCGTTCGGCCCGCCGCTGGCAAAGTGCTGGCCGTTGATCCGCAGCAGGATGCGCTCACCAAACATCCCGCGCAGCTGGACCTGGCCGGAGAGCACCCCGTTATCGACCAGCGCGGCGCCCGGCAGGCGGGCAATGAACGCGGCGGTATCAGGGGCGGTGGCGGGCTGACTGTCCGCCGTGACGGCTTCAGCGGTTGGCGTGGTGGTCAGACGCGGGGCGGTGACGACGATGGTGCGGGCATCGGCATCGGCTTCGTCGGCGAATGCGGGCGCAGCAGCGGCCAGCGCGAACAGGCACGCCGAAGCGCGCAGCAGGGAATGGAATGGCATGAAACAAGTCCTGATAATCGCATGAACGTGCGCCCGCGCGGGTGGCGGGCAGAGGCAGGGTTCAGGCGATTGCAGGCGGTCCGGTCTGCGGCGGGGGCGGCGCGGCCAGCCCCTGCCCGATGGATACAGCGGCGGATGGGTGCGCGGGTGCGACCCTGATTGGCAGCGGCTGCACCAGCGCAGCGGCTTGCGGCAGATCGGCCAGTCCGGCCAGCGCAGTGAAGGAACAGGGGGCCTGCTTGCCCTCATGGGGGTCGGGCGAGTCGTCGCCCAGCGGGATCGTGACGAACACCTGCCCGCCGCTGGCATCGGCGCAGAGCGCGACGGTCAGTTCACCGCCGCTACGCTCCACCATCCAGCCGCCGGGCACCGCGACGCGCAGCGCCAGCACGGCCGCCAGCAGCAGCGCGGCAGCGGGGCGATGGTGGTGCAGGAAGGCGCGCCAGAACGTCATCGCCCGCGCCCCTACGCCCGCCGCCGCCAGCTGTCACCCCTTATCAGTTGCCCCTTATCCGTTGCCCTACCCGCGCGGCGACGATAGGCTACGCGCAACAATCGTTCAGCCGGAGAAATCATTCATGCTTCGCCCCACGCTCGCCCTTGCCGCCGCGCTGCTGTCTGGCACCAGCGCGCTGGCCGCGCCGACCTATATCCACGCGGGCCGGGTGATCGCGGTGCCGGGCCAGACGCCGCGCGGGCCGACGACCATCGTGGTCGACGAGGGCAAGATCGTGGCCGTGCAGGACGGCTATGCCCCGGCCCCGGCAGGCGCGGATACCATCGACCTGAAGAGCCGCACCGTGCTGCCCGGCCTGATCGACAGCCACACACATTTGTCGTCTGACCGCGCGGGCAACGAAGGCATCACCGCATTCGTGACCGACAGCCTGCCGCTCAACGCCCATGAAACCTACTGGAACGGGATGAAGACCCTGCGCGCGGGCTTTACCACGGTGCGCAATCTGGGCGACAGCGACGGCAAGGTGCTGGCGCTGAAGGAAGCGTCGCGGCGCGGCTGGGTGCTGGCCCCGCGGATCGTCGATGCGGGCGAATCGATTTCCACCAGCGGCGGCCACATGGACGGGCGGGTTGGCATGGCGGATCATGTCCACGGCCTGATCGGCACGGAAAACCTGTGTGACGGCGCGGACGATTGCCGCCGCGCGGTGCGCCGCCAGGTCGGGCGCGGGGCGGACGTGATCAAGTTCGCCACCACCGGCGGGGTCAATTCCGGCACGGGCCTGGCCACCCGGATGTTCGAGGACGAGGCGCGCGCGCTGGTCGAAACCGCGCACGCCTATGGCCGCAAGGTGGCGGTCCATGCCCACGGCGCGGAAGGGATCAAGCTGGCGGTGCGGGTCGGCGCGGATTCGATCGAGCACGGCACGATGATCGACGACGAAATCGTCAAGCTGATGAAGGAATACAAGACGTTCTACGTCCCCACGCTCAGCACCGTGAACGGCTATCTGGAGCGGCTCGCCGCCAATCCAAACGCCTATCCGCCCGCAATCAAGGCGCAGATCGACTGGCGCATCGGCGTCACCGGCAAATCGCTGGCCAAAGCCTATCCGGCGGGCGTGCGGATCGCCTATGGCACCGATGCGGGCGTATCGAAGCATGGCCGCAACGCCGATGAGTTCGAGCTGCTGGTGAAGTTCGGGATGCCCCCGGTCGAGGCGATCAAGGCCGCCACCGTCAACGCCGCCGAACTGCTGGGCGTGGACAAGGAAACCGGCACGATCGAAGTCGGCAAGGCGGCCGACATCATCGCGGTCGACGGCGATCCGCTGACCGACGTCAAAGTGCTGAAGGCGATGAAGTTTGTGATGGCGCGCGGCAACGTCGTCGTCGCGCCCTAAGTCGGACATGAAAACGGCCGGGTGTTACCCCGGCCGTTTCAGTTTGATCCGCTCGGCGGTCATCGCTTGCCCTAGGGCGAAGTGAATCCTGCCGCCGCCTTTTCAAGGTCGCGCACATGGCGCGCCTCGGCGGTTTCGGCGGCGCGGGCAGCCATGGCCTCCCACGCTGCCGCGGAGCGCAGGGCGCGCTCGCGGACGTTGTCGAGCGTGCAGACTGCCGCTTCGGCCCGGGCTTCGCCGGCGCGGGCAAGATAGAATTCCTGCGTTGCCATGTTTCAGCCTTTCAATGGAGCCGCGCGGCGGTGCTGCGCGCGCTGGATCAGGCGGCCGGGCGCAGGTTGGTTGCGCTCATCTTGCCACGGCGATCTTCGGTCAGGTCGTAGCTCACGCGCTGATCCTTATCGAGCGTGTGGAGACCGGCGGCCTGCACTGCGCTGATGTGGACGAAAGCGTCGTTGTTGCCGTTGTCGGGCTGGATGAAACCGAAACCCTTGTCCTGGTTAAAGAACTTGACCGTGCCGGTGGTGGATGAAGTGTCGGACATAAACTCTATTCCTTGCGTCGCGAACCCGAACGCCGGGTCGCTGGGCCATAAGTTAGCTAAGGCAGGAAAGAGGAGCGTCTCGGCACCAAAAACCGTCAGTGGCAACCGATAGCCCGACCCCAGTGGGCGCTTTGCGGGCAAATAGCAAACGCCATCTTCACAATGGCGGAAATCAGCCGCCGGTGAGGAACGCGACGAGCGCCTTGACCTTCTTTTGCCGCCACTGCGGCAGCGGTGCGACCAGCCAGTAGGCCCGGCGGCAGGGTTCCGATTCGGGCAGATCGGCCAGCCGCCCCTGCGCGTGCCAGCTGTGCGCCAGCAGCGCGGGCACCCGCGCCTGGCCCATGCCCGCAATCGCGGCCGCAAAGGCCTGGCCCGCATCGCCCACGGTCAGCGGCGCATCGGCCCCGTCTCCGGCCGGAGCGGGATCGCCCGGCCAGGCGATCCAGTCACCCGCGCCGATGGTCACGCGCTGCGCGTCGGCCAGTTGCACCCCTTCCAGCTCGCCCGGCCCTTCGGCCCAGCGCACCGCGAGATCCAGGTTCGCCTCGGTAAAATCGGCGTCCTCGCCATCGATCAGGCTATAGCGGACTTCGGGATTGGCCGCGCGGAACTCCGCCAGACGCGGCGCCAGCCAGGCGGCGAAGAAATCGCGCGGGGCGGCAATCGTATAGACATGGCTCGATTGCCCGGCCTGCATCGCCTGCACCGCGTCCTCGAAATGCAGGAACCCGGTGCGCAGCGCTTCCAGCCCGGCCGAAGCCTCGTCGGTCAGCTCCAGCCCCTTGGGCGTGCGGCGGAACAGCACCACGCCCAGCACGTCTTCCAGCGCGCGGATCTGCTGGCCGACGGCGGCCGGGGTCACGGCCAGCTCGTCCGCCGCGCGGGTGAACGACAGGTGCCGCGCCGCCGCATCGAACACGCGCAGGGCGTTGAGAGGCAGGTGGGTGCGCTTCATGCGCTCTCCCTATGGCGGGCAGCGCGGCGGGGCAATGGGATTCGTCGGCCCGGAGCCGGAGCCGCCGTCAGCCCGCCGTGGCAGGTGCGGCCAGCGGGAAGAACGGGATCGCCGCCTGAAACAGCGAGCCGTCCTCGCGCCGGAAGGTATAGTGGCCTTCCATGCTGCCATGCGGCGTCGTCAGCGGACAGCCGGAGACGTAATCGTGGCTCTGCCCCGGCTGGAGCAGCGGAGTTTCGCCCACCACGCCCTCGCCCTCGACGAAATTGACCATCCCGCGCCCGTCGGTAATCCGCCAGTGCCGGGTGAGCAGCTGGATCGGCTGATCCGAACCGTTCTCGATCCGGATGTGATAGACCCAGAACCACTTGCCCGCCTCGATCCGCGATTGCTCAGGCAGGAAATTGACCGCGACCCGCACGGTCACGCCCTCGGTCATGGCAGCGTGTTGGAACAGCTCCTTCATGGAACCCAAGGTAACGCCTGCCGCCCGCCCCGACAATGGGGCGAAAGGGCAATTTGCTTCCGCAATGGCAGTGCGAAACCTACAGCCCCGCCTGGCGCAGCGCCTGGTCCAGGTCCTCGATCAGGTCCTGCGGATCTTCCAGCCCCACGTTCAGGCGCAGCATCCCGTCGGTCACGCCCATTTCGGCGCGCGCCTCGGCGCTGACCGAATAATGCGTGGTCGACGCGTTGTGGCACATCAGCGAGCGCGAATCCCCGATGTTGTTGGAAATGTCGATCAGGGTCAGCGCATCAAGCAGCGCAAAGGCCTGCGCGCGGTCCTCCACCTCGAACGAGAAGATCGAGCCACAGGCATCCATCTGCTTCGCCGCCAATTCATGCTGCGGATGGCTGGCAAGGCCCGGATGGTTGATCTTGGGCACGCGCCCTTCGAGGAACTGCCCGACCTTCAGCGCGTTCTCGCTCTGCCGTTTCACGCGCAGGTCCAGCGTTTCCAGCCCCTTCAGCACGACCCAGGCGTTGAACGGCGAAAGGTTCGGCCCCGTGTTGCGCTGGAACGGCAGCAGCACGTTGTTGATGAAATCGGCCGAGCCAGTGACGGCCCCGGCCAGCACCCGGCCCTGCCCGTCCATCAGCTTGGTCGCGGAATAGGCCACCACGTCCGCACCGAATTCGATCGGGCGCTGCAGGGCCGACGTGCAGAACGCGTTGTCGACCACCGTTGTGATCCCATGACGGCGCGCCAGATCGCAGACGAACTGCAGGTCGACAATGTCCATCGTCGGGTTGGCGGGCGTTTCGAAGAAGAACACCTTGGTGTTGGGCCGGATCGCGGCTTCCCACTGGGCGTTGTCGCGCGCGTCGATGGTCGTCGATTCAATCCCGAAGCGCGGGAACAGCTGATCGACCAGCCAGCGGCACGAACCGAACGCGGCGCGCGCGGCAACCACGTGGTCGCCCTGGCTGAGCTGGCACAGCAGCGCGGTGGTCATCGCGGCCATGCCCGTGGCCTGCACCCGGCACGCCTCGGCGCCGTCCATCAGCGCGATGCGTTCTTCCAGCATCGCGACGGTCGGGTTCTGAAGGCGGGAATAGGTCATCCCCTCCGCCTCGCCCGCAAAGCGCGCGGCGACGGTGGCGGCGCTGTCGAACGTGAAGCCCGACGTCATGAAGATCGCCTCGCTCGTCTCACCCTGCTCGCTGCGCCAGGTGCCAGCTCTCACGGCCTGCGTTGCGGGGCGCCAGGTGCGGGTGATCGAACGGTCGGTTCCGGTGGTGCGTTTCATAGTGCGTCCGGCTCTAGGAGCGCGGCCGCAGCGGTGCAAGGGGCGTTGCGCTTGGCGCGCGCGCGCTCTAATCCCGCTGCCCATGGGCCACAGCATGACCGCCGAACGGGATCCCGCCGACTGGAGCGCGGTGATCGCCGTGTTCTTCCTCGCGCTGGTGTGGTGGCGCCTTGGCATCCCGTCGCGGATCTATTTCGACGAGGTTCACTACGTTACCGCCGCGCGGCACTTGCTGAACGGCACGCGGTTCAATCCCGAACACCCCATGCTGGGCAAGACCGTGCTGGCCGGGGCGATTGCCTGGCTGGGGGACAAGCCGCTGTACTGGCGCGCGCCCTCCGCGCTGGCCGGAGCCATCGGCCTGTTCGCCTTCGCCCGGCTGATGTGGTTCGCCACCCAGCGCCGCGCGGTGACGCTGGCGGCGCAGTTCCTGCTCGCCACCAATTTCCTGTGGTTCGTCGAAAGCCGCATCGCGATGCTCGACATGGTGATGGCGATGCTGGCGATGGTCGGCCTGTGGCTCTGCGTCAGTGCGCTGCGCTGCCCGGCATCGGCGCGCTGGCGGCTGGCGGGCGGCGGGATCGCGCTGGGGCTGGCGCTGGGCGCGAAGTGGAGCGTGGCGCCGCTGCTGGTGGTGCCGGGACTGGTGTTTGCGCGGCTGAAGCTGGCCGATACCGGCAAGCGGTTCCTGTGGGCGAGGGATGGCGGCGCGGTGCCGGGCATGTCCCTGCCCGAAGCCGCGCTGTGGCTGGGGATCGTGCCGCTGGCGGTCTACTGGCTGACCTTCTGGCCAGCGTTCCACTGGACCAGGCTGCCGGTCGATCCGTTCGATCCAATCGGCTGGCACCAGTACATGCTGCAATTGCAGGACAGCGTGGTGAAGCCCCACCCCTATCGCAGCCAGTGGTGGCAATGGGTGATCAACCAGCGCGCGATCTGGTATCTGTACGAGGTGGTGGACGGCGTGCAGCGCGGGATCGTGCTGATCGGCAATCCGCTGACGATGCTGGCGGGCCTTCCCGCGCTGATCTGGTGCGTGTGGACCGGAATCCGGCACGACCGCCGTGATGCGCTGGGCTTTGCGCTGCTCTATCTGGTCAGCCTGGCGTTCTGGGCGCTGTCGGGCAAGCCGGTGCAGTTCTATTACCACTACCTGCTGCCCGGCACCTTCCTGATGGCCTGCCTCGCGCTGGCGCTGGAAGACGCGTGGGGCCGCGCGGACCGCTGGCGCTGGCTGGCCCCGGCGGTGCTGGTGGGCAGCGCGGCGTTGTTCGCGTGGTTCTATCCGATCATCTCCGCCGCGCCGCTGTCTGGCGGCAAGATGAGTTACGAACAATGGATGTGGCTGCGTAGCTGGCGCTGAGCCGAATGATCTCCATATTGCGGGTCAAACAGGAGGAATTCGCAATATGACCACACCCAGTGCGCCGCTGACCTTCACGCGTGGCCCGACGATGGCCAACCGCATGATGCTGGCCCCGCTGACCAACCTGCAGAGCCATCCCGACGGCACGCTGTCGGATGACGAAATCCGGTGGCTGACGATGCGTGCGCAGGGCGGCATGGGGCTGGTGATGACCGCCGCCGCCCACGTTCAGCGGCAGGGCCAGGGCTTTCCCGGTCAGCTGGGCATCTGGTCCGACGATCACCTGCCGCGCCTGACCGAGCTGGCCGATGCGATCCGCGCGGGCGGCGCGCTGTCTTCGGTGCAGCTCCACCACGCGGGCATCCGCTCTCCCAAGGACCTGATCGGCGAAGCGCCGCAAGGCCCGTTTGCCGACGAAGCGACCGGATCGCGCGCCCTGACCACCGCCGAGGTCGAGCAATTGCGCGATGATTTCATCGCCGCCGCCGTCCGCGCCCAGCGCGCCGGGTTCGACGGGGCCGAGATTCACGGTGCGCATGGCTATGTGCTGGCCCAGTTCCTCGATGCGGACAACAACCAGCGCACCGATGGCTATGGCGGCGACTTCACAGGCCGTGCCCGGATCATCCGCGAAGTGATCGACGGCGTCCGCGCCGCGACCCGGCCGGATTTCCAGGTGGGCCTGCGCCTCTCGCCCGAACGCTTTGGCATCCGCATGGCCGAGGCGCTGGAACTGGCGCAGAGCGTGATGACCGGCGGCCAGCTCGACTACCTCGACATGTCGCTGTGGGATTGCTTCAAGACCCCGGAAGAGCCGGAGTTTGCGGACAAGCCGCTGATCCATCACTTCACCGCGCTGGAGCGGGGGACCACCCGGCTGGGCGTGGCCGGCAAGATCATGGACGCGGCCAAAGTGCAGGCCTGCCTCGATGCCGGGGCGGATTTCGTCCTGATCGGGCGCGGCGCGATCCTGCACCACGATTTCGCGGCACGGGTTCTGGCCGATCCGACCTTTGCCAGCACCCCCACGCCGGTCACGCGGGCGCACCTCGCCGCCGAAGGGCTGGGCGACGCGTTCCTGAACTACATGGCGACGTGGAAGGGCTTTGTGGAGGGCTGAACCTGTTATCTCCCTCCCCGGCAGGGGAGGGGGATGCGCTCAGTACTTGCCCCAGACGAACTTGTTCGACAGCGCGAAGTTCCACACCGAACCCAGCACGATCCCCGCGATCACCGCAACGACATCGTTGATTCCCATGCCCTTGAGCACGGCGGCCGAACCGACATTGGTCAGCAGGCCCAGCGAACAGGTCAGCGCGAACTGTGCCCAGCCCTTCAGCACGGGGCCAAGCCCGCGCAGGCGCTTGTCGGAATAGGTCAGCTCGTTGTTCAGCACGAAGTTGAACGTCATCGCGACCACGGCGGCGACCGTGTTGGCGACGTTGAAGGTCGTGCTTTCGTCCCAGTTGCCGTAGACGAACCGCTCTCCGAACACGAGGTGGAGCATGATCCACAGCACGCCCAGCTGGACGAACACGCCCAGCGCGCCGACCGTGCCGAACAGCGCGAAGCGCGTCGGGATGATGCGGCCCAGCCACTTGTCGTAGAGCCCGACGAGGAATTCGAACACGACCGTCCGGTCGAGCTTGCTCTCCCCCTCGGCGCGGGCGGCGAAGTTCATCGGGAATTCCTTGATCCGCAGCGGCGCTTCGACCGTGGCGAGAATATCGAGCAGGATCTTGAAGCCCACGCCCGACAGGCGGTGGGCATCGGCGCGCAGCACTTCGGTACGGAGCATGAAATAGCCGCTCATCGGGTCTGACAGTTCGACGCCGGTCACCTTGTTGGCGATGCGGTTGGCCAGGTTCGATGCCTTGACCCGGTCGGGCCGGCCCCACTCCTCGGTGCTGGCCCCTTCGGCAAAGCGGCTGGCATAGGCCAGGTCGTGGTTCCCGCTTTCGATCGCGGCCAGCATGCCGGGCAGCAGCGCCGGATCGTGCTGGTGGTCGGCGTCCATCACGGCGACCACCGGGGCGGCGGTGGCGCACATCCCCTCGATCGCGGCGGAGGACAGCCCGCGCCGCCCGATCCGCTGGATCACGCGCACGCGCGGATCGTCCTGCGCGATGGCGCGCGCCTCATCGGCGGTGCCATCGGGGCTGTTGTCGTCCACCACGATCACTTCCCACGGAATGCCAGCCAGCGCGGCATCCAGCCGCTCGACCATGCCGCGCAGGTTCTTGCGCTCGTTGAAAGTGGGGAGGACGACGCCAAGCCGCAGGGTCATGGTTACAGTCTTTCGAGAACCGCATCGCCAATGGCGACCGTGCCATGGCTGCCGCCCAGATCGCCGCCCTTGATACCATCGGCCAGCGCCTTGGCAACGGCCGCCTCGATCCGCGCGGCCGGCGCTTCCAGGCCAAAGCTGTGGCGCAGCAGCATCGCGGCCGACAGGATCGTCGCCATCGGGTTGGCCAGCCCCTTGCCGGCGATGTCGGGCGCGCTGCCGTGGATCGGCTCATAGAGGCCGCATGTGCCTTCGGCCAGGCTGGCCGAGGCGAGCAGGCCGATCGAACCGACGCACATGCTGGCCTGATCCGACAGGATATCGCCGAACAGGTTGCCGGTGACGATCACGTCGAACTGGCCGGGGTTCTTGACCAGCTGCATCGCAGCGTTGTCGACGTACATGTGGCTCAGCTCCACATCGGGATATTCCGCCGACACCTCGATCATCACGTCGCGCCACAGCTGCGAGGTTTCGAGCACGTTGGCCTTGTCGACCGAGCACAGCCGGCCCTTGCGGCCCTGCGCGGCCTTGAAGGCGACATGGGCAATGCGGCGGACCTCGTCCTCGGCATAGGCCATCATGTCCCAGCCCTGACGGCGGCCATCGGGCAGGGTGCGGATGCCCTTTTCACCGAAATAGACGTCGCCGTTCAGCTCGCGCACGATCAGCAGGTCGATTTCGCGGGCGACTTCGGGGCGCAGGCTGGTCAGGTCTTCCAGACCCTGGAACACGGTCGCGGGGCGCAAGTTGGCAAAGAAGCCCATTTCCTTGCGCAGGCCCAGGATCGCCTGCTCCGGGCGCAGGTGCCGCTCCAGGTGGTCGCAGTCGAAATCGCCGACCGCGCCGAACAGGATCGCGTCCGAAGCGCGGGCAATCGCGATGGTTTCAGGTGGCAGCGGATGCCCCATCGCCTTGTAGGCGACACCGCCGACCAGTCCTTCGGTCAGCTCAAGCCCGGGCAGGTCCAGCGCGTGGAGCACGCGCACCGCCTCACGGGTAACTTCAGGACCGATGCCGTCTCCGGCGAAAACCGCAATCTTCATGGGAATTCCAACGCTAGCTGATCCGGGCCAGCCGCTCGCGCAGCATGGTGCGCGCCCCCATAACACCGCCGCGCCGTTCGGCAAGCGCATAGCGCTCGATCAGCGGCCCCAGCGCATCGAATCCGGCCAGTTGCACGCTCCATTCGGCATTGCCGTCCGGCCTTGGGACAGCTCCATAGCCCAGTTCGCGCAAGACCAGCCCCTCGAACGCGATCATCCCCGGCAGCCATCCGCGCGCCGAGGGCGCGTGGCACACCGCATCGAGCAGCGCGTTCAACGCCGCGTGCAGCGCGGGATAGGGCTGGCGTTCCGGCAAGGCGCTGGCGATCAACGCACAGGCCCAGCCGATGGCCGCGGCGGGCAGCGGCTCGTTCAGCCACGGCCCCCGGCTGGCCACCAGTTCCAGCCGCGCGAACGGCAGCTGCGTATCGGACCGGGCGCGCAATTCGGCATCCACCACGTTGCCGGGGATCAGCACGGGCCGCAGGTTGCGCCCGCGCCCGCCGGCCACATAGCCCGCGACCAGCCCGTACTCCGCCGTCAGCAACCGCGCGATGGCAGCGGTTTCTCCGTGGGCGCGAACGGCGCAGACAAGGGCTTGGGCGCGCAACTGCATCAGCGCGGTGTGGCGGGTTTTGGCGCCTTACTCAAGGCGCGCGGCGGAATGCCGGAAGCCTACTTCTTCTTTGCCAGCGCCGCTTCCAGCGCGGCCAGCCGCTCAGCCAGCTTTTCGTTCTCTTCCCGCGCCCTGGCGGCCATTTCCTTGACCGTGTCGAATTCCTCGCGGCTGACGAAGTCCAGCCCGCCCAGCCCTTCCTTCAGGCGTTCGCGCGCGGCATCGCGGGCTTCGCGGCCCATTCCGGCCACGGTTCCGGCGGCGCTGTTCATCAGCTTGGCAATATCGGCGAGCAGGGGGTTTTCGCTTTGCATGGGCGTCAGATGGTCCTGATTGCGGAGCGGTTCAAGGGCCCGCTACTGGAATTCCACCGAGGTTACCGCTTCCCCGCCGGAAGCGCCATCGGCATCGGGATTGAGTTGCAGGAACTGCCAGTTCAGCACGCTCGCGAACAGGACCCACGCCAGATAGGGCACCAGCAGATAGGCGGCGAGCGGGCGGACGGCGTGGAACAGGAAGATCGTCCCCGCCAGCGCCACCGCCAGCACGCCCAGCAGGGCCAGCGCCGCGCTGATCTGGTGCGCGCCGAAGAACAGCGGCGACCATGCCAGGTTGAGCAGCAACTGGAACACGAACGCGAAAATCGCCATGCCGCGCCCCGGCGCGCCGCGCGCGGTGACCACCATGGCCAGGGCAAATCCCATCATCACGTAGAGGATCGACCAGACGATCCCGAACGTTGCCGGCGGCGGATAGATCTCCGGCTTGACCAGATCCGTGAACCACGGATTGCCCGGACCGCTGTTCGCCATCCGTCCAGAGAAGAAGCCCAGCAACAGGACCCCCGGAACCAGGAACAGCGACCAGCGCAGGAACGCCGCTCTCAACTGGCCTGGGGATGCAAGCTCACTCATCGGACACCTACGATTCGGATTGCGACCGGCGCGGATATTGGCGGGCGGATTTCCCTTATGCAATGGTGTGTTAACGCGGCTTAACCGCGCCGGGCGGCGATCAGGAACTCCACGTTGCCCTCCGGCCCCGTGATCGGGCTTTCGACAATCCCCTGCACCTGCCATCCCAACGCTTCGATCCAGCCGCGCACCTCAGCGCAAACCCGTGCGTGGAGCGCGGGGTCGCGCACCACCCCGCCTTTGCCCACTTCTTCGCGCCCGACTTCGAACTGCGGCTTGATCAGCGCCACCAGCTGGCACTGCGGCGCGGCCAGTTTCAGCGGCACATCCAGCACTTTGGCCAGCGCGATGAAGCTGGCGTCGCACACCACCCACTGGCACGGCGCGGTGATGTGGTCCGCCGTCAGTACCCGCGCGCTGGTCTGTTCCAGCACGGTCACGCGCGGGTCCTGCCGCAGTTTCCACGCCAGCTGGTTCGTCCCCGAATCGACCGCGAACACGTGCGCCGCGCCCTTGCTGAGCAGCACATCGGTAAAGCCCCCGGTCGAACTGCCGATGTCCATCGCGGTGACCCCGGCCGGATCGAGCCCGAAGTGCTCGATCGCATGGGCCAGCTTGATCCCGCCGCGCGAAACCCACGGATGGTCGCGTCCGCGCACGTCCAGCACCGCGTCGGCCGGCACCGTCTGGCCGGGCTTGGCCACTTTCGCCTCGCCGTGAAACACCAGCCCGGCCAGCACCAGCGCCTGCGCGCGGGCCCGGCTTTCAACCAGTCCCCGCTCGACCAGCAACTGGTCGACGCGGACTTTTCCGGGCTTTTTCGCAGGCTTGCCGGTCATGCTTGGTCTATCGGATCAGGCGTTCGCAAACGCGGTTGGGGACTTGTGATGCCCGGCGGCTCATTCCATAGGTAGGCGATGAAGGCAATCGCACCCGCCGACCGGCCCTTTTTCCTGACGCTCGCCGCAGCGACGCTGACACTGCTGGGTTCGTGCGCCGCGCCGCCGCCACCCGCTGCCGTCCCGCCGCCCGCGCCGCCGCCAGTGGCGGCCAAGCCCGCGCCGCTGCCCCCGCCCGCCCCGGCCGTAAACTGGCGCGACGTGCCGATCACCCAGGGCGACTGGCGCTGGAGCATGGCGGACGGCCGATCGACCGCCACCTTCACCACCCCCGGTGGCACCGCGCTGGTGCGGCTGACGTGCGAGAAATTCCTGGGCGAGGTGCGCCTGTGGCGCGCGGGCACCAGCACCGGCCACGTCCCGATGGCCCTGACCACCACCACCGGCACCCGCCCGCTGCTCAGCGAACCGCTGGTTTCATCCCCGGACTGGGTGGTTGCGCAGATCCGCGCCACCGATCCGGTGCTGGATGCGGTGGCGTTTTCGCGCGGCCGCTTTGCGCTGGACGTGGCGGGCGCACCGCCGCTCTATCTGCCCAGCTGGCCAGAGATTTCGCGCGTGGTCGAGGATTGCCGCTGAGGGGAAGTTGCCGCCTGCCGAAGCAGGCCGGAAGCCTCGATACTGACGCCAAAATAAAACAATGCAAGTCTTGTTGTGCAGTGCGGAATCGGTATCCCTAGGCCCAAGGACGGAGCGGGCTAACCCCCACCGGCCGAGCTTCCGAAAGGGAGCGGCTCTTGGCTCTAACAGCGCGAAAGGAGGTGACCGATGTCTCATGGTTCAGCAAGGAGGTCGGTAATCCGCAGCGCGAGGCATTATCGCTGAGTCTTCTGTTCAGGCGATAGAGGTCTCGTGGGCGGCACTTTCGGGCCGCTGACCATGCGAAGGAACGCCCCCGGCGGCGAACCTTCTCATTCTCAGACTGAAATGGGGCTGCTTCCGGCTGTGCGGAGGCAGCCCTTTTCATTTCGGCCATTTTCAATTTCGCCAATTGGCCCTATCGAGGGACTTGCAAAATCGGCTTTCCGAAAATTTCACGGGCCTTGCATTCTGTGGAATATTCGTTCAAAGCCCCCGCTCCATAGTTCAAGAGGACCGATCCCATGGCGACTGCCGCCCAGTTCACCCGCCTGCCCCACCCCGCCCCCACGGCGGCAGCGGACCGCGCGGCGGTGCTGGCGGACCCCGGTTTCGGCAAATGCTTTTCCGATCACATGGTGTGCATCGACTGGTCCGAGGACAAGGGCTGGCACAACCCGGTGATCGGCCCGCGCGGCCCCATCGCGCTCGATCCGGCGGCATCGGTGCTGCATTACGCGCAGGAGATCTTCGAAGGGCTGAAGGCCTATCGCACCGCTGACGGCGGGATCGCGCTGTTCCGTCCCGAAGCCAACGCCGCGCGCTTCAACGCCTCGGCCCGGCGCCTCGCCATGCCGGAACTGCCGGAAGACCTGTTCATCGGCGCGATCCGCGAACTCGTCGCCGCCGACAGCGACTGGTTCCCCACGGTCGAAGGCGGCTCGCTCTACCTGCGCCCGTTCATGATCGCGACCGAGGCGTTCCTGGGCGTGCGCCCGGCCAAGGAATACAAGTTCCTGGTGATCGCCAGCCCGGCGGGCAACTACTTCAAGTCCGGCGCGCCCGCCGTGTCAATCTGGGTCAGCGACTATACCCGCGCGGCCCCCGGCGGCACCGGCGCGGCCAAGTGCGGCGGCAACTATGCCGCCAGCCTGGTGCCCACCGCCGAAGCCTTTGCCAACGGTCACGACCAGGTGCTGTTCCTCGACGCGGCGGAGCACAAGTGGATCGAGGAACTGGGCGGCATGAACCTGTTTTTCGTCTTTTCTGACGGCACCCTGCGCACGCCCGCGCTGACCGGCACGATCCTGCCCGGCATCACCCGCGACAGCCTGCTGCAACTCGCGCGCGAGGAAGGCCTGACCGTGCAGGAAGACCGCTACAGCCTCGATCAGTGGCGCGCCGATGCGGCGTCGGGCCATCTGGTCGAGACGTTCGCCTGCGGCACCGCCGCCGTCGTCACCCCGGTGGGCAAGGTTGCCGACCGCACCAGCGAATTCACCATCGGTTCGGGCGGTCCGGGGCAACTGACGCAAAAGCTGCGCGCGCGCCTCGTGGCGATCCAGCGCGGCGAAGCGCCCGACACCCACGGCTGGGTCACGCGGCTCGGCTGATCCGCGCGGCGCTTTACGCCTGCGCGGCGATGCGGCACATCGGCGCGCATGACGCACACTGCCCTGCATCGCCGCCACTTCCTTGCCGCCACCGGCGCCGCCTTTGCCGCGCTCGCCGCCAGCGGGTGCCATGCCCGCGTGCCCGGAGTCGCCTCCGCCCCCGGCTATGGCCCGCTGCGCCCCGATCCGGCCGGCCTGCTCGATCTGCCGGAAGGGTTCTCCTACCGCGTGCTATCCAGGCTGGGCCAGGCGATGAGCGACGGCGCCCGCGTGCCCGATGCGGCGGACGGGATGGGCTGCTTTGCCCTGCCCGGCGGCAAACTGGCGCTGGTCCGTAACCATGAGTTGCGCCCCGGCAAGGACAGCGGCGGCGCGACCGGCGCCGCCTATGACCGCGACGCCAGCGGGGCGATCCTGCCGGGCGGCACGACCACGCTGGTGCTCGATGCCGCGACCCTGACGCTGGAGCGCGAGTTCCGCTCGCTGTCCGGCACGATCCGCAACTGCGCGGGCGGGATCACCCCGTGGGGCACCTGGCTGAGCTGCGAGGAGGACGTTTCGCGCGCCGGGGCCAAGGTCGGGCAGGACCACGGCTGGGCGTTCGAAGTCCCCGCCGCCGCCACCGGCCCGGTCGATCCGGTGCCGCTGAAAGCGATGGGCCGCTTCAACCGCGAGGCGGCGGCGGTCGATCCGGCCACCGGCATCGTCTATCAGACCGAGGACCGCGACGACGGCCTGCTCTATCGCTTCATCCCCGCCGTGCCGGGACAGCTGGCCAAGGGCGGGCGGCTGGAGGCATTGGCGATCGACGGCGGCGACGCCGCGATGAAGCCGGGTGACTGGCGCAGGGTCCGCTGGGTCGCGCTCGACAACCCGGAAAGCCCGGACGACGACTTGCGCAAACGCGGCGCGGCAGCGGGCGCGCTGCCGTTCGCGCGCGGGGAAGGCATCCACATGGGCGATGGCGAGCTGTTCTTCGCCTGCACCTCCGGCGGCGCGGCGGGCTTGGGACAGGTGTTCCGCCTGAAACCCGGCAAGGGCGGTGACCGGCTGCAACTGTTTTTCGAATCGACCGACCCGCAGCAGTTCAACTATGGCGACAACCTGACCGTGGCCCCCGACGGGCAACTGGTGGTGTGCGAGGACCAGTATACCGCCGTCTCCGACAACCACTTGCGCGGGCTTACCCGCGATGGCCGCCCCTACCCGCTGGCCCGCGTGGTGACGCAGACCGAACCGGCGGGCGCGTGCTTTTCACCCGATGGCAAAGTGCTGTTCGTCAACCTCTACAGCCCCGCCGCCACGCTGGCGATCACCGGGCCGTGGGCGCACTTGCGGGGGTAGGTGCAAGCCTCTTGCGCAGCAGCGCAGGGCCATTTACGCGTAGTAACTTACAAAAACACAGCGAGAGGAAACCGCCCATGTCCGATGCCGAATATACGCCGCCCCCGGTCTGGGTGTGGGACAAATCCAACGGCGGGCAGTTTGCCAATATCAACCGTCCCACCGCGGGCGCGCAGTTCGAGCGGGAATTGCCGGTCGGCAAGCATCCCTTCCAGCTCTATTCGCTGGGCACGCCCAACGGCCAGAAAGTGACGATCCTGCTGGAGGAGCTGCTCGCGGCGGGGCACGCGGGTGCGGAATACGATGCGTGGCTGATCAACATCGGCCAGGGCGACCAGTTCGGCTCAGGCTTCGTCGCGCTCAACCCCAACAGCAAGATCCCGGCGATGCTCGACCAGTCCGGGCCTGAGCCGCTGCGCCTGTTCGAATCCGGCGCGATGCTGCTGCACCTGGCGGACAAGTTCAAAGCCTTCATCCCGCAGGACCTCAAGGGCCGGACCGAGACGATCTGCTGGCTGATGTGGCAGATGGGCAGCGCGCCGTTCATGGGCGGCGGCTATGGCCATTTCTACCACTACGCCCCGGTCAAGATCCAGTACGCGATCGATCGTTATGCCATGGAAACCAAGCGCTTGTTCGACGTTGCGAACAACCAACTGAAGGAAACCCGGTTCCTGGCAGGCGATGAATACACCATCGCAGACATTGCCGCCTACACCTGGATCGGCAACCTCTACCGCGGCGAAGCCTATGGCAACACGCGCGAATTCCTGCAGTTGCAGGAATACGAGGCGGTCGGCCGCTGGGTTGGCGAAATCGACGCCCGCCCCGCCGTGAAGCGCGGCCGGCTGGTCAACCGCCCGTTCGGCGAGGAAGGCACGGTTTTGCGCGAACGCCACGATGCGGCAGACTTCGACGCGCTGAAGCCGGGCATCCTGTAAGAACGTGAAAAGGGGGCGCTATGCCCCCTTCCCTTCCCCGTTTGCTCTGCTATGAGCGCGCTTCCCGCTGGGGCGTCGCCAAGTGGTAAGGCACCGGTTTTTGGTACCGGCATTCGCAGGTTCGAATCCTGCCGCCCCAGCCAGCAAGCTGTCCGGTTCGACAGGTGGCGCAGGTTCGAATCCTGCCGCCCCAGCCAGCACTTTTCCAAACCCACGAAAACACCGTCACCCCGGACCTGATCCGGGGCGACGAAAATTGATCAGCCGACCGCGCTACAGCTTCAGCAGGTAATCCACGACCTGCTTGCGCCGGGCCGCATCGGGAATGCCGCCGAACGGCATCCGGGTTCCCGGCACCAGCTTTTGCGGTCCTTTCAGCCAGCGATCCAGCGTGGCGGCGTTCCACGTCAGGCCGGATTTCTTCAGCGCCTCGCTATAGGCATAGCCCGGCAGCGTGGCGGCGCGGCGGCCGGACAGGCCCGCCAGGCTGGGACCGAAGGCGTTGCGGCCGGGCTGCACGGTATGGCAGGCGGCGCACTGGGAAAACGCGGGTGGCGGAGGCGGCGGCGGCGCTTCGGCCAGCGCGGGCGTTGCCCCCCCGGCCAGTAGCGCCAGCAAAGCCATGCGAGTGAGGTTCATCGGATCCTCCTTCTGCCGGAACAGAGGGGCGGAGGAGCCGCGATGGCTCCCCCGCCCCCGTTGTTGCAGCCAGGCGCTCAGTTGCGGCCCAGGTCCATCACCTTGGTCCAGGCGGCAACGAAGTCCTTCACGAACTTGTCCTTGCCATCGTTGGCGCCATAGACTTCGGCAACGGCGCGCAGTTCCGAATTGGAACCGAACACCAGGTCGACCGGGGTGGCGGTCCACTTCACCTGCCCGGTCTTGCGGTCCAGCCCTTCGTAGAGCCCGGCACTGCTCGCCGACTTCTGCCACTTCGTTTCCATGCCCAGCAGGTTGACGAAGAAGTCATTGGTCAGCTGGCCCGGACGGTTGGTGAACACGCCGTGCTTCGCGCCGCCGGTGTTGCCATCCAGCACGCGCAGACCGCCCACCAGCACCGTCATTTCCGGCACCGTCAGCGACAGCAGGTTGGCCCGATCGACCAGCGCATCGGCGGGCGACAGGCGGTTGCCATCGGCATAGTAGTTGCGGAAGCCATCGGCCGTCGGCTCCAGCACGCTGAACGAGGCAACGTCGGTCTGCGCCTGGCTGGCATCCATCCGGCCCGGCTTGAACGGCACCTGCACGTCATGCCCGGCCGCCTTCGCCGCCTGCTCGATCGCGGCCGCGCCGCCCAGCACGATCAGGTCGGCCAGGCTGACCTTCTTGCCGCTGGTGGCAGTGCGGTTGAAGTCCTTCTGCACCGCTTCCATCGCCTTGACGACCTTGGCGATTTCAGCCGGGTTGTTGACCGCCCAGTCCTTCTGCGGAGCCAGCCGCACCCGGCCGCCATCGGCGCCGCCGCGCTGGTCGGTATCGCGATAGCTGGCCGCTGCCGCCCAGGCCGCCCGGACCAGTTCACCTCCGGTCAGGCCGCTGGACAGGATCTTGCCCTTCAGCTGCGCCGCATCGTCGGCCGTGATCAGCGCATGATCGACCGCCGGGATCGGGTCCTGCCAGATCAGGTCCTGCTTGGGCGCATCGGCCCCGAGGTAGCGGTGCTTCGGCCCCATGTCGCGGTGGGTCAGCTTGAACCACGCGCGGGCAAAGGCATCGGCGAAGGCATCCGGATTGGCCCGGAACTTTTCCGAGATCTTGCGATAGGCCGGGTCCATCTTCAGCGACAGGTCGGTCGTGAACATGATCGGCTTGTGGGTCTTGCCCGAGATGTGCGCGTCGGGGACCATACCGGCGGTGGCGTCATCCTTGGGCACCCACTGGATCGCCCCGGCGGGGCTGCGGGTCTGGACCCATTCGAACGCGAACAAGTTGTCGAGATACTGCGACGTCCACGCGATCGGGTTCGACGTCCACGCGCCTTCCAGGCCGCTGGTGACGGTATCTTCGGAATGGCCCTTGCCGCACTTGTTGGCCCAGCCCATGCCCTGCGCCTCTACCGAGGCACCGGCCGGATCGACGCCAACGCATTCCTCGGGCTTGCGCGCACCGTGCGCCTTGCCAAACGTGTGGCCGCCGGCGATCAGCGCGACGGTTTCCTCGTCGTTCATCGCCATCCGGCCAAAGGTATCGCGGATGTCCTTGGCCGCCAGCAGCGGATCGGGATTGCCGTTCGGACCTTCGGGATTGACGTAGATCAGGCCCATCTGCACCGCCGCGAGCGGGTTCTGCAGCTTGCGGCCGGGGCTATAGCGCTGGTCAGCCAGCCACTTGTTTTCCGGGCCCCAGTAAACGATGTCGGCTTCCCAGTCGTCGCTGCGGCCACCGGCAAAGCCGAAGGTCTTGAAGCCCATCGATTCCAGCGCGACGTTGCCGGTCAGCACCATCAGGTCCGCCCACGACAGCGCGCGGCCATACTTCTGCTTGATCGGCCAGAGCAGGCGGCGGGCCTTGTCGAGGTTGACGTTGTCGGGCCAGGAATTGAGCGGTTCGAACCGCTGCTGGCCGCCGGCCGCGCCGCCGCGACCGTCAGCCGTGCGATACGTGCCCGCGCTGTGCCAGGCCATGCGGATGAAGAACGGGCCATAGTGCCCATAGTCGGCCGGCCACCAGTCCTGTGACGTGGTCATCACGGCCTTGATGTCGGCCTTCACGGCGTTGAGGTCCAGCTTCTGGAACTCGGCACCGTAATCGAAGTTGTCACCCATCGGGTTCGATTCCGCGCCATGCTGGCGCAGTGCGCGCAGGTCCAGCCGCTCGGGCCACCAGTCCTGGTTGGTCATTACCGTGGCGGGTGCGGCCTGCTGGGCCTGCGCCGCCACCGGAACCGCTGCCGAAGCCAGCAGCGCAATCAGCGTAAGGGTCTTGGTTTTCATGGGGATCTCTCCTGCACAGCGCCCGGTCGTGGCCGGACTGAATGCCCGATTAACACCAGTGGTCCCGCGCGGGTGGCGGGATTGTCTGGATAGAGAAATCGGCAAAACCGAAGAAAAGTCGGAAACCGCTGAAATATCACGATCAAGAATGGCGCTGGGCGCAAAGATTTAAGGGTAAATGCGTAATGCCCGGTCCACCCCCGGTCAGCCCGGCAACGCTATGTGCGGATCAAGCACAACAAACAGGGTTAGCAGGCTGAAAATGTTGAAAACCATTCCCCCCTCGCAGGTCGAACTCGGCATGTTCGTGCACAAGCTGGAGGGCAGCTGGCTGAAGCATCCGTTCTGGAAATCGCGGTTCCTGCTGGACGATCCGGAAACGCTGGCGGACTTGCGCGATGCCGACATTCGCGGCGTGGTGATCGATGTCAGCAAGGGGCGCGATGTGGCCCCTGCGCAGCCGCAGGTCCGACGCGTCTTTACCCCGCCGATCCCCGGCGCGACCACCGCGCGCCGCCCGGCCCCCTTGCGCCAGCGTACCGCACCCGATTTCGCCTCGACCGCGCGCACCGGGATGAACCGGGAGTTCGGCCAGGCGCAGACCGTTGCGAAGCGCGGCGAAAAGCTGGTCAGCCAGATGTTCCTGTCCAGCCGGCTGGGCAAAGCGGTGGATGCCGGCGCGGTGGAGCCGGTGATTTCCGACATCTTCGCCTCGGTCCAGCGCAACCCGCACGCCTTCAACGGGCTGATGCGGTGCAAGCGCGACAACCAGTTCATCTACCAGCACGCGCTGGCGGTCAGCGCGCTGATGATCTCGCTGGGGCGGGCCATGAAGCTGGCCCCGGCGATGATTCGCCATGCGGGCATGGCCGGGCTGCTGCTGGATGTCGGGATCGGCCACCTGCCGCTCAACCTCGACGAATATGGCGGGGACTACCGCGAATTCGGGGACGCAATCCTGCGCAACCACACCACGCTGGGCTATGATTACCTGCAACTGGGCGGCGATATTCCCGAAGAGGTCGCGCTGGTCGCCCTGCAGCATCACGAACGGATGGATGGCACCGGCTATCCCATGGGCATCAAGGGCGAACAGATCAGCCTGCTCTCGCGCATGGCCGCGGTCTGCGACACCTATGACATGCTGGTCACCGACAGCAGCCGCAAGCGCGGGCTGGACCCGGCCACCGCGATTGTCGAAATGCAGGAAATGACCGGCAAGTTCGACCCGGCCGTGCTGGCCGCCTTCATCGAGGCGATCGGCGCGCATCCGGTGGGATCGGTGGTGCGCTTGGCGTCGGACCGGCTGGCGCTGGTGGTCGATCAGGACCCCATCGACCACCGCCAGCCGCGCGTGCGCACGTTCTTCTCGCTCAACACCGGCAAGATGGTGAAGCCCGAAGACATTGCCCTGGCGCACTGCTTCGGGCGCGACCGGATCGTCGGGCAAGCCGATCCCGAGGCCTATGGCATCAAGGATTTCGACAAGCTGCGGCTGCGGATTTTCACCGCCGCGTGCAAGGCCGCCACTTGAACCGGCGCGGTTGATCCGTGACAAGGCGCGCAAAGGGAGATTTCCGATGCGCGCGACCCAGGCCTTTATCGAACAGACCGGCGGCCCCGAAGTGATCCAGTGGCGCGAGGTGGACCTGCCCGCGCCCGGTCCCGGCGAAGTGCTGCTCCGCCACGAAGCGGTGGGGCTGAACTTCATCGACACCTATTTCCGCACCGGGCTTTACCCCGCGCGCCTGCCCACCGGCCTTGGCATGGAAGCCGCCGGGGTGGTGGAGGCCGTGGGCGACGGCGTGACGCAATTCGCGCCGGGTCAGCGCGTGGCCTATTTCGCCTCACCCGGCGCCTATTCCACCGCGCGGCTGATCAAGGCCTCTGCCCTGTTCGCCGTGCCTGACGGGGTCGATGCCCGCACGGCCGCGGCGATCCTGCTGAAGGGCGCAACCGTTGAAGCCCTGGCCGAACGCTGCGCGCCCGTCGCGCCGGGCGGCTGGGCGCTGGTTCCGGCGGCGGCGGGCGGCGTGGGGCAATTGCTGGTGCAATGGCTGACCGCACGCGGCGTGCGGGTGATCGGCACCGTCGGCAGCGCCGACAAGGTGCCGCTGGCGCAGGCAGCCGGGGCGGAGCTGGTGTTCCTCTCCGGCGCGCCCGATCTTGTCGCCAATGTCCGCGAGGCCACGGGCGGCGCGGGCGTGGCGGTTGCTTATGACGGGGTCGGTGCGGCCAGTTGGCAGAGCTCGCTCGATTCGATGGCGCGGCGCGGCACGTTGGTCAGCTTCGGCAACGCCAGCGGCCCGGTGACGGGCGTCGCCCTGCGCGATCTCGCCACGCGCGGTTCGCTCTATGTCACGCGCCCCGGTGTCTACGACTATTACGCCGACCCCGCCGAAGCGGCAGCGGGCGCGGCAAAGCTGTGGGACATGGTCCTGGCGGGCAAGGTCGCCGTCACCGTGGGGCAGGAATATGCGCTGACCGATGCGGCGCAGGCCCACATCGACCTCGAAGCCCGGCGCACCACCGGATCGACGTTGCTAATGCCCTAAACCCGCGCGAACCAGATCACGTGGCGGGGGCCCTTGCCCTTGCCGTTCTTATCGATCCGGGCGCGCACTTCGACTTGCTCGACCTCGAAGCCGACATCCTCCAGCCGGCGGGTGAACTTCGGGTCGGGCGCGGCGGACCAGATCGCCAGTACGCCACCGGGCGCGAGCGCGCGGCGGGCGTTGTGGAGGCCGGACTTGGAGTAGATCCGGTTGTTTTCGGCGCGCACCAGCCCATCCGGGCCGTTGTCGACATCGAGCAGGATCGCGTCGAACGGTTCGGGCGCGAGCAGCATGGCATCGGCCACATCGTCCATCCGCAGCGTCACGCGCGGATCGTCAAGGCAACCCGCCGCGACTTCCGCCATCGGCCCGCGTGCCCATGCGATGATTTCAGGCACCAGTTCGGCCACGGTCACATGGCCCTTCGGCCCGATCCCGGCCAGCGCCGCGCGCAGGGTAAAGCCCATGCCATAACCGCCGATCAGCAGGCGCGGCGCGCGCACACCTTGCAGCCGCTCCAGCGTCATCGTCGCCAGCGCTTCTTCCGAGCCGCGCATGCGCGTGCTCATCAGCTCGTTATGCCCCAGCACGATCATGAAATCGCGCCCGTGGGCGAACAGGCGCAGCTCCTCGCCGCCGGGAACCCGCGCCGTGCCGAGCAGTTCGCGGGCGATCATGCCGCCCGCTGGGCGCGTTCGACCGCTTCGAGGTTGAGCATCTCGGCCAGCATGAAGGCCAGTTCAATCGACTGCGCGGCATTGAGGCGCGGGTCGCAGTGGGTGTGATAACGGTCCGCCAGCCCGGAATCGCTGATCGCGATCCCACCGCCGACGCACTCGGTCACGTCCTGTCCGGTCATTTCAATGTGGATGCCGCCCGCGTGGGTGCCTTCGGCGCGGTGGACCGCGAAGAAGCCCTGCACTTCGCGCAGGATGCGATCGAACGGACGGGTCTTGAACCCGCTGTCGGCCTTGATCACGTTGCCGTGCATCGGATCGCAGCTCCACACCACCGGGTGCCCTTCCTGCTTCACCGCGCGGACCAGCGGGGCCAAGCCAGCTTCGACCTTGTCATCACCGAACCGGCTGATCAGCGTGATGCGGCCCGCTTCGCGCGCGGGGTTGAGCAGGTCCAGCTGGCGGATCAGCTCGTCCGGAGCCATGCTCGGCCCGCACTTCATGCCCAGCGGGTTGCCCACGCCGCGCAGGAATTCGACGTGCGCCGATCCTTCGAAGCGGGTCCGGTCACCGATCCACAGCATGTGCGCGCTGGTGTCATACCAGTCGCCGGTCAGCGAATCCTGCCGGGTCATGGCCTGCTCATAGGGCAGGTGCAGCGCCTCGTGGCTGGTGTAGAAGCTGGTGCCCTGCAGCTGCGGCACGGTCTTGGGATCGATCCCGCAAGCCTGCATGAAGTCCAGCGCCTCGCCGATGCGGTCCGCCATTTCGGCGAACTTCGCCGCCCACGGGCTGCGGTCCATGAAATCCAGCGTCCACTGGTGAACCTGCCGCAAGTTGGCATAGCCGCCGGTCGAGAATGCGCGCAGCAGGTTCAGCGTCGCGGCCGACTGGCTGTAGGCCTGCAGCAGGCGCTGCGGATCGGGAATGCGCGCTTCCGGCGTGAAGTCGATCCCGTTGATGTTGTCACCGAGGTAGCTGGGCAGTTCCACCCCGCCCTGCACTTCGACCGGCGAGGAGCGCGGCTTGGCGAACTGGCCGGCCATGCGGCCCACCTTCACCACCGGCTGCTTGCTGGCGAAGGTCATGACGACCGCCATTTGCAGCAGCACGCGGAAGGTATCGCGGATGTTGTTCGGATGGAACTCGGCAAAGCTCTCGGCGCAGTCGCCGCCCTGCAGCAGGAAACCCTTGCCCGCGGCCACTTGCGCCAGATCGGCCTTCAGCGCGCGCGCCTCGCCCGCAAACACCAGCGGCGGAAACGTGGTCAGCGTATCCGTTACCCGCTTGAGGCCATCCGCGTCCGGATAGGACGGCAGATGCCGTGCTTCCTGCGTTGTCCAGCTGCTCGGATTCCAGTTGCTTGCCACGTCGATTGCTCCTTCAAGAGCGCGCGCCATAGCGGCGCGGCTCCGGAATTGCAAAAGTCGAAAAGCCGATGACTGCAATCACGCAACAAAAGTGCGAAGGATCAGCGGCCCTCCGCCCCGCTGCTGCGCCCGCCAGCGGTCGCGGGTGCGCTTTCGGGCAGGATCGCGACGCGCCACGATTTGCCCCGCACCAGATACTTGCGCGCCAGCGCCTGCATTTCGGCGGGCGTGGTGCGGGTGTAATCGGGCAGGATCGAGCGGATCGCCCCCAGCTTGCGCGGGTCTTCGGTCGCGCCTTCCAGCTGGTACATGAAGAAGGCACTGCTGGTGCTGGCGCGGGTGATCTGCTGGCGCAAGGGTTCGGTCACGCGTTCCAGTTCGTCCGCGCTGGGCGGGCGGGCGATCAGGTTCGCGGCGATTTCGTCCGCCGTCTGGAAGAACATCGGCACGGCCGCCGGCTGGAGCTGCGCCAGCGCCATCAGCCCGCCGCCGTTTTCCAGGTCTTCCGGCCATGAATTGCTGACTTGCGGCGCATAGGCGGCGCCCAGCTTTTCCCGCATCGCCAGCATCAGCCGGTTCTGGAACAGGTTGGCGAGGATCTCCAGCTTGCGGCTTTCGGTGATGCCCGCCATCCCGCCGCCGGTCGGCCAGGTGACGAACGCCGCCGCCTGCGTGGGATCGCCGCGATGGGTCAGCACCACCGGCGTGGTCGAGGCGGGCAATTCGGCAAAGCGCGGCGGCTGCAGGGTGCTGGGCAGCGGGGCGCGCTTCGGCAAGGCCCCGAAAGTCTTTTGCAGCGCGGCCAGCGCCTCGTTCCGGTCAAAATCGCCGAACAGCTGGATTTCTATCGGCCCCTGTTCCAGCAGCGGCTGCCAGACCTGGCGGAAACCTTCGGGCGTGGCGGCCTCCACCTCGGCCGGGGTCGGCACGCGGAAGCGCGCGTCGCCCCCGCGCTGAAGCGAACGGCCATCGCGCTGCCACACCCCTTGCGGGCTGGCGGCATAGCTTTCGTATTGCAGCCGCGCGGCGGCCTTGGCGCGCAGCACGGGCGCGGCATCCCAGCGCGGCTGGGCAAAGCGCGCGGCGAACAGATAGAGCTGGTCGGCCAGATCGGCCGGGCGGGTATCGGCGCTGAACTGGAACGCGCTGTCCTTGATCTCGAAATCGAAACCCATCTTGCGCCCGGTCGAAATCCGGTCGAGCTGTTCCTGCCCCAGCGAGCCCTGGCCCGACCCGACCAGCGCCATGTCGCCCAGCGTGATATAGGCCGCGTCTTCCGGCCGGAACGCGCGGAAGCCGGCACCCCAGCGCACCTTGACCGTCAACCGCCCCGGCTCATCCGTGGAAGGCCACAGCAGCGCCTTTACCCCGTTGGCCAGTTCGACCTGATCGATCCCCAGCACGCCAGTGGCGACATCGGCCTTGATCGCGCCGGGATCGCCCAGCGGCGGCAGGTCGGCAAAGGAAATCGGCTTGCTGTCCAGCCGGGCCTTGCCATCGGCCACGACCGGTTCCGCCAGCGCCAGTTTCAGCGCGGCAGCATCGGCTTCCCCGGCCTTGGGCGTCAGCAGGGTGGAACGGATCACCGCCCCGGTGAACAGCTTGCGGGTGTGTTCCAGCACGGCCTGCGGCGTGAACAGCGGCACGGACTGGCGAAAGATCGACAAGACCGTTTCGGGCGAAGCGATAGTCTCGTTGATGTCGAGCGCCGTGACCATGTCATCGGCCAGCTTCGAACCGGCCAGCAGGCGGCGCTGCTCCACCCCGCTTTCGAACGCGACGCTGAATTCGGCAACTTCGCGGGCGATTTCCTCCTCGGTCGGCGGTTCGGCCATGGCATCGGCGATCACGACGCGCACATCGGTGAGCGCCTGTTTCCAGTCCTCGGTCAACGGGGTGATCGACACGAAGGTCGCGTCGGTGGAGCGGTTGAGCTTTTCCTGGTTCACTTGCGCGAACAGGAAACTGCCGCCGCCGCGCGCGCGCGCTTCCAGCCGGCGGTTGATGATCGCCTGCGCCAGCGAATCGGTCATGATCCCCTGGTTGTAGACGATGGTGTCCTTCACCGGCCGCCAGGGCCGCATCACCGCATAGTTGACGCCGCGCGGCAGGTCCGGCTCCACGATCACGCCGGTTTCGCCGACCGGGTTGGCCGGATCGGCCCCGGCGGGGGCAACCGGATCACCGAAATCGGGCGCGGGTTCGGCCGGGCCGGTCACCGGCCAGTCGGCAAAGTATTTCTCGATCAGGCCGGCCATCAGCGCCGGGTCGGCATCGCCCACCGCGATCACCACCGCCCGTTCGGGGCGATACCAGCGCGCATGGAACGCGCGGACGCGGGCCTGGTTGGCGGCCTTCAGCGTGGCATCGGTGCCGATGACCGAGCGGATCGCCATGCGCTGACCGGCAAACAGCGTCTTTTGCGTCGCTTCCGCCACGCGCGCCGCCGTGCCGCCGCGCTCGCGCTTTTCGGCCAGCACGATCGGCACTTCGGCCCGCACGTTGCGCTCTGACAGGACTGGGGCGATCATCATGCCAGAGAGCAGCTTGAAGCTTTCCTCCAGCGACGCGGCGGTCACGTTTGGCAGGTCCAGCTTGAAGGTGGTGCTGATGGGAGACGTTTCGGCGTTGGTATCGCTGCCGAAGGTGGCGCCCAGCCGCTGCCAGGTGGGGATCGCCTGACCCTGCCCCAGATACTTCGACTGGCGGAACACCAGGTGCTCCAGCAGGTGGGCATAGCCCTGTTCGTGGTCGCGCTCGTGCAGCGAACCCACGTCCATGCGGATGCGGATCGAGACTTGCCCCGGCGGCACCCCGTTCTGGCGCACGACATAGCGCATGCCGTTGGCCAGCTCGCCGAACTTCCATTCCTTGTCCTGCGGCACATCGCTATCGCGATAGAGCCAGGGCACCTCGGCAGCGGCGGCATCCGCCGCCACGGCACTGCGGTTGACCCGGTTCTGCGTCTGCGCGGAAACCGCCGACGGAACGATCAGGAGCAGCGCCAGAACACTGGCAAGGGAGCGCGAGGCGCGGGAATGGAAACGCATGGTCGCAGGTATAGGCAGGGCCAAGTTTAAGGGCCAGTGAATAGACCTGCGATGCACACGACTATTTCGGCCCGCTTATTTGGGTGGATTGATTGCCACCAGTTCCACCTGGAACACCAGATCGGCGGACGGCGGGATCGGCCCGCTGCCTTCCTCGCCATAGCCCAGCGTATGCGGAATGCAGAGCCGGTAGATGCTGCCCGGCGTCATCAGTTTCAGGCCGTCGGCAAAGCCGGGAATCACGCGGGTGACGGCAAAGGTCACGTCGCGGCCCTGATCGAACACTTCGCCGTCCTTGGCCAGATAGCCGATGTAATGCACCTGCACCCGGTCGGACGCGACTGGCATGGCGCCCTTGCCGGGGCGCAGCACCTTGTAGCGCAGCCCCTCTGCGGCAGCGGTATCGCACAGGCGCTGGCGCGGCGGAATGATCAGCTTGAGCGGCAGCGCAATCGCCAGCGGCGACGCGATGGGCGCGGCTTTCACGGGCGGCTTCTTGGCCGGCCGGGAAGCGGCACCGACCGGGGCGGCAATCAGCGCCAGCGCGGCGCAAGCGGACAAGGTGCGGAAAATCGTCGACATGGCCACCCCATAGGAACTTTTCATCGCCGCCCGCAAGGCCTGCGCGCTTGACCCCGGCGCGCGCGGGGCCATATGGGCAGGCATGTTCATCGAAACCGAAACCACCCCGAACCCCGCGACGCTGAAGTTCCTGCCCGGCGAACTGGTGATGCAGACCGGAACCCGCGAATTCCGCGACGAGGTAGAGGCCGCCGCATCGCCGCTGGCATCCGCCCTGTTCGATCTGGGCGATGTGACCGGCGTGTTCTTTGGCCGCGATTTCGTGTCGGTCACGGCCGCGCCGGGGGTGGACTGGTCCGCGCTCAAGCCGCAGGTCGTGGCAATCCTGCTCGATCACTTCGTCACCGGCGCGCCGCTGTTCAGCGGCCCTGACGCCAGCGGCATCGTGGTCCCGGCCGAAGATGACGATTTCGGCGACGATCCGGCCCATGCCGATATCGTGGTGCAGATCAAGGAACTGATCGAAACCCGCGTGCGCCCCGCTGTCGCCAACGATGGCGGCGACATCGTCTATCGCGGTTTCCGCGATGGCGTGGTCTTCCTCTCGATGCAGGGGGCCTGCTCGGGCTGCCCCTCGTCCACCGCCACGCTCAAGAACGGGATCGAGACGCTGCTCAAGCATTACGTCCCCGAAGTGACCGAAGTCCGCGCGGCCTGAGCCCGCCCACTTTCAACCAGACAGGAACCCTGCCCGATGTCCCAGCCGCTTGCCGATTCCGCGCTTGACCAGCTGTTCCGCATTGCCCGCACCTATAACGGCTATCTCGATAAGCCGGTGTCGACCGAGCAGCTCCACGCGATCTGGGACCTGATGAAGATGGCGCCGACGTCGGCCAACCAGCTGCCCGCGCGGCTGGTGTGGTGCGTCAGCCAGGAAGCCCGCGAAAAGCTGGCCGCCTGCTCCGCGCCGACCAACGCGCCCAAGATCATGTCGGCCCCGGTGGCGGTCATCATCGCGATGGATACCCAGTTCCAGGAACAGCTGCCGTGGCTGTTCCCGCACGCCGATGCGCGCAGCTGGTTCACCGGCAACGACGCGCTGCGCGAACGCTCCGCCTTCATCAACACCACCCTGCAGGCCGCCTATTTCATCATGGCCGCCCGCGCGATCGGGCTGGATACCGGGCCGATGACCGGCTTTTCGAACGAGGCGGTGGACGCCGCGTTCCTGTCCGAAACGCCGGACTACAAGTCGGTGATGATCTCGACGCTGGGCTATGGCGATCCCGCCAGCATCTTCGACCGCAGCCCGCGCCCGGATTTCGACGTCTTCAACCGCATCGCCTGATCCCGCTGCCCCCATGCTCACATTGACCATCGATAGCGCGACCGAGGCCTGTTCGGTCGCGCTGCACGATGGCGCGGTGCTGGTCGCAGGCGACTGGCGGATGCTGGGGCGGGGCCATGCCGAACAACTGGTGCCGATGATCGCGGCGCTGCCCGGCCAGGGCCGCGCAGCGCGCATTGCGGTGGCGCTTGGCCCCGGCAGCTTTACCGGCCTGCGCGTGGGGCTGGCCGCCGCGCGCGCGCTGGCGCTGGCGTGGCGGGCAGAGTTGGTCGGCTATCCCACCCTTGCCCTGCTGGCCGCGATGGCCCGCGCCGAACGCGGCGACCAGCCGGTGACCGTCGCCACCACCGGCGGGCACGGCGAATGGTTCGTGCAGGATTTCGGCGCGGACGGCGCTGAGCTTGGCCCGCTGCAATCGCTGCCGCCCGCCGCGGCCGCCGCCCGCCCCGGCGCGGACCTGGTCGCCGGCAGTCAGGCCGAAGCGCTGGTCGCCGCGCGCGGCACCGGCACCGCCCTGCCGCTGTGGCCCGACGCGCGGCAGGTCGCGCTGTTGCCCGCTGCCGCGTTCTCCCCTGACGTCGCGCTGCGCTATGGCCGCGCGCCGGATGCCCGCTTGCCGGGTGGCATCGCGCCATGACCACCCCCGGCAATGATCTGGCCGGCGATGATCTGGACCGGATCATGGCCGTAATGGAGGCCGCCTTCGATCCCGCCTATGGCGAGGCATGGAATCGCCGCCAGGTCGAAGACGCGCTGTTGCTGGGCAACTGTCATTATGGATTGATTGCCGCTGACGGAAATGAACCTGCGCCGGGCGAAGTCGCCGCCGGGTTCTTCATGTCGCGCACGGTCTATGATGAAGAAGAACTGCTCCTGATCGCGATCGCGCCACAATATCGTCGATTGGGACTTGGCCGGACATTGCTGGCGCGGTTCGCAGATACCGCACGGGAACGCGGCGCGGAACGGTTACTGCTTGAAATGCGCAGGGGAAATCCGGCCGAAGCGCTGTACCGGTCCGCCGGATTCACCCCCATTGGCCTGCGGCCCAACTATTACCGGATGCCTAATGGTGAAAGGATTGATGCAATCACTTTCGCCTGTGAAAATGACTAACAGTCATTCATCTGTTTGCTGCTGCACCAGTAAAATCCATCAGTATTGGCAACATCTTGTCGATTCCGGCTTGTATTAGTGGTTCGCGCGGTTAATTGCTCGTGCTAATGCCGGTTCCCGTTGCCAGCAGGATAACAAAACAAACGTGTCGCAAAAAACGAAGGGATAGTGCCATGGAATCGATCCAGGCCGATATGAATGAAACCCTGATCACGCTGACGTCGGACATCGTCGCAGCCCATGTCAGCAACAACAACGTGACCGTCGATGACGTGCCGGCATTGATCGCCAATGTTTATGGCGCGCTGGCCGGGCTGGGCCAGGCGGCTCCCGCCGTTGAAGCCGAACCGCTGAAGCCGGCCGTTTCGGTCCGCGCATCGGTCAAGCCCACGCATATCGTGTGCCTGGACTGCGGCATGGAACTGAAAATGCTGAAGCGCCACCTGATGACGCATCATGGCATGACCCCGGATGATTATCGCGCGCGCTGGAACCTGCCCGCCGATTATCCGCTGGTGGCCCCCAACTACGCCGAAACGCGCCGCGAACTGGCCAAGAAGATCGGTCTGGGGCGCAAGCCGGGCGTGAAGCGCGGCCGCAAGCCCAAGGCGTGACCTGACGGGCACTGTGCGCCAGTCGCCACGGCGACTGGTTCACAAGCTAATAACGCGTATCAGTTGAAGAATCCCCGCGCCGGTCTATGATTGGCGCGGCGATTTCATTTTTGACGGATTTCTCGTGCATCAAGCCATCGACATCGAAGCGCTCTGCGCCCAGCGCGGCCTGCGCATTACCGATCAGCGCCGGGTCATCGCCAAGGTGCTGTCCGAAAGCACGGACCATCCCGATGTGGAGGCGCTGCATGAACGTGCCTCGGCCATCGATCCGCGGATTTCCATCGCCACCGTCTATCGCACCGTCCGCCTGTTCGAGGAGGCCGGCATTCTTGACCGGCACGACTTTGGCGACGGTCGCTCGCGCTATGAAGCCGCGCCCGAGGCGCATCATGACCACCTGATCGACGTGGAAACCGGCAAGGTGATCGAATTCGTCGATCCGGAACTGGAAGCCTTGCAGCGGCTGATCGCCGAAAAGCTGGGCTATCGCCTGGTCGATCACCGGATGGAACTCTACGGCGTCCGGCTGGAGCGGGACGCCTGACCGGGTGAGCGTGGCGCTGCCCCGGGCGCGTCAGGTGCCGCTGGCGGGCTGGCTGCGCATTGCCGTCCGCATCGCCGCGATGGCCGCGCTGCTGCTGATCTGCGTCCCGCTGTTCCACGCGTGGAAGCCGTTTACCCGCCACAATCCCTGGCCCCGGCTGTTTCTGCGCGGCGTGGCCTGGCTGGCGGGGGTACGGCTGCGCCTGCGCGGCGAAAAGGTGCATCGCGGCGCGTTCCTGCTGGCCAACCACGTCAGCTGGATCGACATTCCCGCCATTGCCGGGGTGACCGGCAGCGCCTTTGTCGCGCATGACGGCCTCGCCTCCCTGCCGCTGCTGAAATGGCTGTGCGAACTGAACGACACGGTGTTCGTCGCGCGGCACGATCGCACCAGCATCGCGGCGCAAGTGCAGGCCGTCCGCACCGCGCTGTCCGATACCGGCGCGCTGACCATTTTCCCGGAAGGCACGACCAGCGACGGAACTGGGCTGCTCCCGCTCAAATCCTCGCTGCTGTCCGCGCTGGAACCGCTGCCCGATGGGATCGCGGTCCAGCCGGTGCTGCTCGATTACGGGCCGGAAGCCGCCGCCGTGGCGTGGGTCGGGGATGAGCACGGGCTGGACAACTTCCTGCGCATCCTCGCCCGCCGCCGCCCGGTGGACCTGACGCTGCATTTCCTGCCGGTGCTGACCGGCAGCGAATTGACCAGCCGCAAGACCATCGCCGCCGCCGCGCGCGAGGCGATGCTGGCCACGCTGGCGCGATAGCACTTCAAAACCCGCGCCGATTGGCGTATCGGGCGGCGCTTATGGCCACTACCCCGCCCCCCCAGACCTATCGCGTCAAGAGCTTCGGCTGCCAGATGAACGTCTATGACGGCGAACGCATGGCCGAATTGCTGGGTGCGCAAGGGATCCGCCCCGCCGCCGAGGGCGAGGACGCCGACCTGGTCGTGCTCAACACCTGCCACATCCGCGAAAAGGCCGCCGAAAAGGTCTATTCCGACATTGGCCGCCTGCGCCGCGGCGATGGCTCCAGCCCGCTGATCGCGGTCGCCGGGTGCGTCGCCCAGGCCGAGGGCGAGGAGATCATGGCCCGCGCCCCCGCCGTGAAAATGGTGGTTGGCCCGCAGGCCTATCACCGCCTGCCGGCGATGATCGAGCAGGCCACGCTGGGCAAGCGCGCGGTCGATACCGACATGCCCGCCGAAACGAAGTTCGGCGCGCTGCCCGCCCGGCGCAAGGTTGGCCCGACCGCGTTCCTGACCGTGCAGGAAGGGTGCGACAAGTTCTGCACCTATTGCGTGGTTCCCTATACGCGCGGCGCGGAAATTTCGCGCCCCTTCAACGATCTGGTGGCCGAAGCGCACAAGCTGGTCGAAGCTGGCGCGCGCGAGATCACGCTGCTGGGGCAGAACGTCAACGCCTGGCGCGATGACAGCAACCGCGGTCTGGAAAAGCTGATCGAGACGCTGTCCGAGATCCCGGAACTGGCCCGCATCCGCTATACCACCAGCCACCCCAACGACATGACCGACGGGCTGATCGCCGCGCATGGCGACCTGCCCAAGCTGATGCCGTTCCTGCACTTGCCGGTGCAGGCCGGTAACGACCGGGTGCTGAAGGCGATGAACCGCAGCCACACCGCGGACAGTTACCTGCGGGTGCTTGACCGGGTCCGCGCGGTGCGGCCCGACATCGCGCTGTCGGGCGATTTCATCGTCGGCTTTCCGGGCGAAACCGATGCGGAGTTCGAAGACACGCTGAAGCTGGTGGACGCCGTCGGCTATGCCCAGTGCTTCAGCTTCAAGTATTCCCCCCGCCCCGGTACCCCCGCCGCGACGATGGACGGCCAGATCGCGCCCGAAGTGATGGACGAGCGCCTGCAGCGCCTGCAAGCCGCGCTCAACCGCGACCAACTGGCCTTCAACCAGCGCAGCGTGGGCCAGCGCTGCACGGTGCTGGTCGAGCGCAAGGGCAAGTATCCGGGGCAATGGCTGGGCAAGTCGCCGTGGCTGCAATCGGTCCACTTCACCGGCGAGGCCGAAATCGGCGCGCTGGTGGAAGTGGAACTGGTCGAGGCCGGTCCGAACTCGCTGGCGGGTCGGCTGCTCGCCTGATCGGCTGAGCCGCGGAAATATCCACCGCTGCGCGCCCGCCCCCAGCTTGCGCCCGCACCAAGGGCGCCTATCTTCCGAATCGGGGCCGCGTTCGGCCCCCTTGAAAGGAGCGCATGGCCCGCAAACCTGTCCGCGCCCATGAACCGGCGCATACCCGCAGCGACCTCTCCCCCCGCGCGCAATCCTCGCGCGCCCGGACGGAGGTCGAGTTCGAGGAAGCGACCATCCTGGGGGCGCTGTTCGGACAGTTCGATGCCAACCTCGTCATGATCGAGAACCGGCTGGGCGTGTATATTGCCGCGCGCGGCAACCGGGTGCAGATCGAAGGCCCCGAAGACGCCGTCGCCCGCGCGCGCGATGTGCTGAAGGGGATGCACCAGCGGCTGATGCAGGGGCATGAACTGGATGCCGGGACAGTCGAATCGCTGATCACGATGTCGGCCGAACCGACCCTGGAAGGGATCGTTTCGGGCGGGCAGGACACGCCGTCGGTGATGATCCGCACCCGCAAGAAAACCATCGTTCCGCGCAGCGCCACGCAAGTGGAATACATGCGCGCGCTGGCCAGCAAGGACGTGATCTTCGCGCTGGGGCCGGCTGGCACCGGCAAGACCTATGTCGCGGTGGCGCAGGCGGTCAGCCAGCTGATCACCGGCAGCGTCCAGCGCCTGATCCTGTCGCGCCCGGCGGTCGAAGCCGGTGAGCGGCTGGGCTTTCTGCCCGGCGACATGAAGGAGAAGGTCGATCCCTATCTCCGCCCGCTCTATGATGCGCTCTACGATTGCATGCCGCCCGAACAGGTGGAGCGGCGCATCGCCAGCGGCGAGATCGAGATCGCGCCGATCGCCTTCATGCGCGGCCGCACGCTGGCCGATGCCTTCGTGATCCTGGACGAGGCGCAGAACACCACCCGCGAACAGATGAAGATGTTCCTGACCCGCTTCGGCATGAACAGCCGGATGGTGATCTGCGGCGACCCCAAGCAGGTCGACATTCCCGGCGGCCCCGCGATGAGCGGGCTGAACGACGCGGTGGGACGGCTGGAGGGGGTCGAAGGCATCGCCGTGACCCGCTTTACCGTGGCCGACGTGGTGCGCCACCCGATCGTGGGCCGGATCGTCGAGGCCTATGAGGGACCGGGCAGCTGACCTGACTCGAAATCGGGCGCGAGGTTCCTATATACGGGACTGAACCGACCCCGGAGGCCCCTTATCGCGCCCGCATCATCGCCCGCATCCCCGCCTGCCGCGCCGCACCGCATTCCGCGCTGGACCATCGCCGCGCCGTTGCTGGGGCTGGCGGCCCTGCTGCTCGATCCGTCCGCGTCCGTGTGGCTGGGCGCACTGGTTGCGACGATCCTGATCGGGGCGGTGCTGGCCGGGGTCCATCATGCCGAGGCGATCGCCCACCAGGTGGGCGAGCCGTTTGGCACGCTGCTGCTGGCCGTGGCGGTGACCGTGATCGAAACGGCGCTGATCATCTCGCTGATGCTGGCCGATGGCCCCGGCGAGGCCGCGCTGGCCCGCGACACGGTGTTTGCCGCACTGATGATCGTGCTGAACGGGATCGTCGGCCTGTGCCTGCTGGCGGGCGGCAGCAAGCATCACGAACAGCAATTCACCCGCTATGGCGTCAGCGCGGGCCTCGCGATGCTGGCGGTGCTGTCGATCCTGACGCTGGTCCTGCCCAATTTCACCACCAGCATGTCCGGCCCCTATTATTCGCCCGCGCAACTGCTGTTCGTGGCGGCGATCTCGCTGATCATCTATGCCACGTTCGTCGTCGCGCAGACGGTGCGCCACCGCGAATATTTCCTGCACCCCGATGTGGAGGATGAGCGCAGCGTCCTGGCCGAACAGTTTCCGCCCTTGGCGCGCGGCACGGCGCTGGCCAGCGGCGCGCTGCTGGTGATCGCGCTGATCGCGGTGGTGCTGCTGGCCAAGGCGCTTTCGCCGCTGATCACCAGTGCCGTTGCCGCCGCCGGCGCGCCGCGCGCGGTGGTCGGAATCATCATCGCCGCGCTGGTGCTGCTGCCAGAAGGGCTTGCCGCCTGGCGCGCGGCCCGGCGCAACCATTTGCAGACCAGCCTCAACCTCGCGCTCGGTTCGGCACTGGCGACCATCGGGCTGACCATTCCGGCTGTCACCGTGGTGGCCATGTGGCTCGACCTGAAACTGGCGCTGGGCCTGTCGCAGATTTCCACCGTGCTGCTGATCCTGACGCTGTTCGTCGCCTCGCTCTCGCTGGGCACCGGGCGGACCACCGTGGTGCAGGGCGTGCTGCACTTGGTGCTGATGGCGACATTCCTGTTCACCACGCTGGTGCCCTGATCCATGACCCAGACCCTGCTGCTTGATATCGCCATCGAGGCCGACTGGCCCGCCGCTCCCGACTGGGAGGACCTGGCCCACCGCGCCGCCGCCGCGCTGGCGACGGTGGCCCCGGAACTCGCCAACCCGCGCCTGACGGCCAGCCTGCTGTTTGCCGACGATGCCGAAGTCCACGTGCTGAACCGCGAATGGCGCGGCAAGGACAAACCGACCAACGTGCTGTCGTTCCCCATGCTGGAGCGCGACGACCTGCTGGACCTGCCCCCCGCCGGCCCGCCGGAACTGCTGGGCGATATTGCCCTGGCGCTGGAAACCTGCGCGCGCGAAGCGGCGGAAAAGGGCCTGCCGCTGGACCATCACGCCGCGCACCTGATCGTCCACGGCCTGCTCCACCTGGCCGGGCACGACCACGAAATTTCCGCCGACGATGCCCGGATAATGGAACAGCTGGAAATAAAGGCGCTTGCCCTGATGGGCATTGCCGACCCATATGGGGACCACTGAAGCAACAAGGAAATGTCCTGGGCAATGCCCGAACCTCATTCTGGAGAACCGGACAGTAGGCGCTCGTTGTGGCGCATGGTCCGCAAGTTCATCGGCACGCCCGAGGCCGACCAATCCCTCCGCGCGCAGCTGGAAGAAGCCATCGACGAGCATGAGGACGACGCCAACGGCCGGACGGCCGCGGGCGACCTGTCCCCGCTGGAACGGCAGATGCTGCGCAACCTGCTGCATTTCAGCGAGAACGACGCCGACGACGTCGCGATTCCGCGTGGCGAGATCATCGCGCTGCCCGAAACCGCGAGCTGGGACGAAATGGTCGCCGCCTTTGCCCAGCACGGCCATTCCCGCATGCCCGTCTACCGCGAGACGCTGGACGAGATCGTCGGGATGGTCCTGATCAAGGACATCTTCCCCTACCTCGCCACGGGCAAGGCCCCGCCGAAGGACTGGACCACCCTGCTGCGCCAGCCACTGTTCGTGCCGCAGGCGCGCGGCGCGCTGGACGTGCTGGCCGACATGCGCGCCAGCCGCGTCCACCTGGCCGTGGTGATCGACGAGTATTCCGGCACCGACGGGATCATCACGATCGAGGACCTGGTCGAGGAAATCGTCGGCGAGATCGAGGACGAGCACGACGATGCACCCGAAGTCCTGCTGGTCCCGCTGGACGGCGGAATGTGGGAAGCCGATGCCCGCGTCGAACTGGAAGAAGTCGGCGCGACGGTCGATCCGCGGCTGGGCGAGGTCGAGGAAGACGTCGATACGCTGGGCGGCCTGGCATTCCTGTTGGCCGAAGCGGTTCCGCCGGTCGGGGCAATTCTGGACCATGACAGCGGCTGGAAGCTGGAAGTGATTGCGGGCAACGAAAAACACGTTACCCGTTTGCGCCTGCACCCGCCGACTCCCCAGGACGCCCCCGAAGAGTAATCGCCTTGGCCATCCGCCGCCTTCCTCCCCTCCGCGCGATCGAAGCCTTCGTGCGGATCGTCCGGCTGGGCAGCGCCCGCGCTGCCGCCGACGAACTGGGCCTGTCGCCCAGCGCGCTGTCGCGCCGGGTTGCCGCGCTGGAGGATTTCATCGGCAAGCGGCTGTTCACGCGCCAGCACCAGGCGATGAAGCTGACCGACGACGGCACCGCCTTTTACGAGGCGGTCAGCCCCAAGTTCGATGAACTGGCCGCCGCTGTCGAAGGGCAGATCGAGGACAGCAAGGTCATGCGCCTGCACTTGGGCATCCTGCCGCTGTTCGGATCGCAGCGCCTGTTCCCGCGCCTGCCGGAACTGCGCAAGCAGCACCCGCGCCTGCACATCGATTTCGATACCAGCCCGCACCTGGAACAGCGCGTTGGCGATACGCTGGACGCGGCGATCATCCTGGCGAAGAAGCCCGACCCCGCGTTCCATGCGGTGCGGCTGGATCACAACCGGGTCTATGCCTTCACCTCGCGCGCGCTGGCCGAGGAAATCGGCCAGAACCCCGATGCCGCCGCCCTTTCGCGCCAGACGTTCCTGATCCACACCGAGCTGCCCGCCAGCTTCACCGCATGGAAAAAGGCGCTGGGGATGGAAAACCTGGAACCAGCCGCGATCGACCATTACGATTCGGGCCAGCTGATCCTCGAAGCCGCCGCCAACGGGCTGGGCATCGCGATCATGCACGATGACCACTTCAACCGCAGCCACGACACGCGTCTGGCCAAGCTGTTCGATGTCGAAGTGGAAAGCCCCTATTCATACTGGTTCATCTGCCGCCCGCACGCGCTGGAAGTGCGCGCGGTGCGGATTTTCCACGACTGGCTGGTGAAGGCGGCGCTCTAGCCGCTCGTTCCTTTTGCCGTCGCCCCGGACTTGATCCGGGGCCACGGCTACGATTGTGACTCTCTGGCAGGTGGCGTTCAGATGAGCGTGCGACATAATGCCGCCATGGACCGTCGATTCGCCCTGCTCGCCATCCCCGCGCTGCTCGTGCTGGCAGCCGCCACTCCGCCCAAGGCCAAGCCCCGCGCCGTCGCCGCCAAGCCGCGCCCCGCCGCGCCCGCCCCCGCTCCGCTGCCCCTGCCCGATACCGTGCGCGTGGCGCTGGTGACCGAACTGGGCACGATCGAGCTGGACCTCGATCACAAGCGCGCGCCGATCACCACCGCCAATTTCGTGCGCTATGTCGATCTGAAGAAGTTCGATGGCGCGGTGTTCTACCGGGCGATGCACCTGCCGTGGGGCACCCCGCCCAACGGCCTTATTCAGGGCGGGCTGCAATCCAATCCGCTGAAAGTGCTCAAACCCATCGCGCACGAGCCGACCAACGTGACCGGCATCCTGCACAAGCGCGGCGCGATTTCGATGGCGCGCCATGCGCCGGGCACGGCGATGGCCGATTTTTCGATCCTGGTGTCAGACCTGGAAGGGCTGGACGCCGATCCGAAGTCTGACAACCCCGACCTGCAAGCCGGGTTCGCCGCGTTCGGTTACGTGGTGTCGGGCATGGATGTCGCGCTGAAAATCTGGGAAGCCCCGCGCCCGCCGGAAAAGGGCGAAGGGCCGCTGAAGGGCCAGATGCTGGACAAGCCCGTGAAGATCCTCACCGCGCGGCGGGTGCCGATCCCGCCCGCGCCGTAGGCAAACAAAAGCCCCCTCATCACGGGATGAGGGGGCTTGTGGGTTAGCGCTGAGGCCGGCTGCTTACGAAACCGTCGCCTTCAGGATCACGCCCGGCTTCGCCGGCGGTTCGCCCTTCGGCAGCGCGTCGACGAATTCCATGCCTTCCTCGACCACGCCCCAGACGGTGTACTGGCGGTCCAGGAACGTCGCGTCATCGAAGCAGATGAAGAACTGGCTGTTGGCCGAGTGCGGATAGCTGGTGCGCGCCATCGAGCACACGCCGCGCACGTGGGGTTCGTTGTTGAATTCGGCCTGGAGGTCCGGCTTGCTGGAACCGCCCATGCCGGTGCCGTTGGGGCAGCCGCCCTGCGCCATGAAGCCGGGGATCACGCGGTGAAACTTCACCCCGTCATAGAACCCTTCGCGCGCCAGTTCGGTGATGCGCGCGACGTGGCCGGGGGCCAGATCGGGGCGCAGCTTGATCTTCACGTCGCCGCCGCTGTCGAGCGAAAGGGTCAGGTATTCGTCAGCCATTGCAATCTCCTGTGGCAATTGCAGCGGGATATAAGCGCGCGCGCCACAAAGTCACGCTTTTGACAGCGCTGCCCGGTTGCTTTTGCGCGCGACCGGCCTAGACCGGCCGCAATGACTGTCGAGGATCGCGATCTCACGCTGCTGGACGATGCCGCACACGCGGCCGAACTTCCGCGCGAATCCGATAGTCTGGACGAAGAGAACACCCTGAAGAAGGACTTCGTCCGCCGCGTGCAGGATGCGCTGGCCGAGGACGACCAGGAAACCGTCTATGCGCTGGTGGAGCCGCTCCACCCTGCCGACATCGCCGACCTGTTCGAGTTGATCGAGGTCGAGGAACGGCCGGTGCTCGCCAAGGCGATCAACGACCTGATGGGCAGCGAGGTGTTTGCCGAGCTGAACGACCACGTGCGCGAGCTGCTGGTCGAATCGCTGCCCGCCGAAGCCATCGCCGATATTGCCGAACAGCTCGATACCGACGACGCGGTGGCGATGCTGGAGGACCTCGACGAGCGCGACCAGCAGGCCGTGCTGGCCGAGATGGAGCCGGAAGACCGCGCCGCGATCGAAAGCGCGCTGTCCTACCCGGAAGAATCCGCCGGCCGGTTGATGAGCCGCGATTTCGTGGCCGTGCCCGAACACATGACCGTGGGCGACCTGATCGATTTCCTGCGCGACAGCCACGAGCTGGCCAACGAGTTCTGGGAAGTGTTCATCGTAGACGCGCGCCACCACCCGGTCGGCACCTGCGCGCTCAGCTGGATCCTGCGCACGCCCCGCGCGATCCGCCTGACCGACGTGATGCAGCGCGACCAGACGCTGATCCCGGTCAGCATGGACCAGGAAGAAGTCGCGCTGCGGTTCCAGAAATACGCACTGATTTCCGCCGCTGTCGTCGATGAAAGCGGGCGGCTGGTCGGCCAGATCACCGTCGATGACGTCGTCCACATCATCCAGGAAGAAGCGGGCGAGGACGTGCTGCTGCTGTCCGGTGCGGGCGATGGCGACGTCAACGAACCGATCCGCGACAGCTATGTCAGCCGCGTGCGCTGGCTGGTCGCGAACCTGCTGACCGCGCTGCTGGGCGCGACGATCATTTCCAGCTTCGGCGGCGCGATCGAAAAGCTGGTCGCGCTGGCGGCGCTGTCGCCCATGGTCGCCTCGATCGGGGGGAATGCGGGCACGCAGACGATGGCCGTGGCGGTGCGCGCCCTTGCCACCAACCAGCTGACCCGCGCCAACACCCGCCGCATCCTGTGGCGCGAATTGCGCGTCGCGATGCTGAACGGCGGCACGGTCGCCACGCTGATCGGGCTGGCGACGGCGCTGGTCTTTGCCAGCCCGCTGCTGGGCGCGGTGATCGGCGCGGCGGTGCTGACCAACATCGTCACCGCGGGCCTGGCCGGCGTGCTGGTGCCGGTCACGCTGGACCGCATGGGCCAGGACCCGGCGGTGGCCAGTTCGGTGTTCGTGACGATGATTACCGATTCGATGGGCTTTTTCGCGTTCCTGGGTCTTGCCGTCGCATCAGGACTGGTGGGATAGGGCCGGCCCATGCCGCTGCACCTCACCAAAGTCGCCTATGGCGCGCAATCGCTGGAAGAACTGCACGACTGGTTTGCCGGACGCGGCGAGATCGCGCGGCTGACCACCCGCTATCTGCCCAAGCGCCATGCCGAAATCGTGCCCGGTGACGGTTCGGCCAATGGCTCGCTGTTCTGGATCTACAAGCACCAGTTGGTCGCCCGGTCGGAAATCCTGGGGTTCGAGGAGGCGGAGAACGGCCGCACCCACATCGTCATTTCCGCCCGGCTGATCGACGTCCACCCCTCGCCCAAGCGCGCCCATCAGGGCTGGCGTTACCTGACCGAGGCCGATGCCCCGCGCGACCTCGCCGATGGCGAGACGGCGGGCGATGTCCTGCCTGGCGAACTCGCCGCCAACCTGGCGCGGCTGGGACTGGTCTAGACGCCGGCGATCAGGCCGCTTTCAGCTTCGAGCCCAGCTTGTCGCGATACATGGCCTTGTCAGCGCGCCGGACGAGAGCCGCCGGGTCGGACCGCGTGCCATCCGCCGCAGCCAGCGCGTGGCCTACCGCGGCCCCGACGACAACGCTCGCCGCCACGCTGCTGAGCCAGCACGGCTCGGCAATCGCCCGCCGCATCGCCTGGGCCAGTTCGCGCGCGCGGGCCGCATCGTCCATGCTGGTCACGACCACGGCGAATTCATCCCCGCCCAGCCGGGCGACAACGTCCTCTGGCCCCACCAGCGCGCCCAGACGGCTGGCCACGATCACCAGCAGTTCATCGCCGGCATCATGGCCATACGTATCGTTCACGGCCTTGAACCCGTTCATGTCGATGAAGAACACGGCGAAGGCCCTGCCCCGTCCCGCCGCGAGATCAAGGGCATGATCAAAGCCGCGCCGGTTCGCCTTGCCGGTCAGTTCGTCGGTCAACAGCTGGCGGCGCATCGCATCGTGGGCCGTCTGGATCGCCGTGTTGTCGCGCAGGATGACCATCGCAATGCGCGGGTCCGGCCAATCGAGCAGAAACCAGGATGACGCGCCCTCCGGCCCGGTCAGTTCCAGTTCCTCGGCCCGTTCGCCCAGTCGCGGCGCGCACAGCGGGGCGAGGTGGTCGCCATGACGCGCGACGAGGTCCGCAGCGGCCGGATTGAACCGCTTGATCCGCCCGTCAGCCGCCAGCAGCAGCGCCGGGTGGCTGGAATTTTCCCAGCTGCGCCAGACCCAGGCCTCCTCCGGGGTAACGTCCCCGCGCAGGAACGACGCCATCATCGGGACGATGCGCAAGCGCTGGATCACGGTGACATTGGCCATGACCAGGAAAGTCGCCAGGATGCGCGCCGGAAACACTTCGACCGCATAGCTCCGTCCCACCGCAAGGCTCAGCGAGAACAGGACCGCACCGCCCGCCAGCAGCAACAGCACCAGCATCCGCCCCGACCGCGCGGAAAGCGCGGCGGCAAAGCCAAGCGCCACGCTCATGACCAGCAGCACGCCGTTCATGATCGCCCCCCGTTCCTGCATCGCCGGGTAGCCCTGCAACACGCCCTGCGCCGCCAGGGCCAGCACGGTGCCACGGCTGGCGGCCTGGTTCAGCGGCAGCATGACCCGTGACGGCGCGATCTGGGGACTGGCGCTGATGACCACGATCCGCCCATCCAGCGAATCGCGGCTGGCCAGCAGCTGGCCGGCGCTGCGCCGCTCAACCGCGCGCGCGGATATCCTCAGGTCCAGGGCGACGGGCGCCGGATCGGCCCGTCCGGTCGCCAGCCAGATCGCGGGGTTTGCGCCCCAGTTCGCATCGGCATAGCCGATCCTGCGATGCCAGCTGTCCGGATCCGGGGTGAGCCGCCCATCCACCAGCGCCGTGCTGCGCATGAACGCGGCATAGGGTCGTTCGCCGGGATTCACACCGGACACCAGGGCAAGCCGCTGCGGTCCCAGCCGCCGCATTGCCGCGGACAGCTGGCGGTCGACTCCGGCGTCCAGCGGCTCGGTCAGGATCAGGTCCACCAGCACGCGGCGCGCGCCGCCTTCGGCCAGCCGGTCGAGCATCCGCGCCAACAGGGCGCGGCTGATCGGCGGGCCGCCGTAGGCGCGCATGTCGGCGGCGTTGATTTCCACCACCAGCAAGGCCGGTTCGGCCGGCAGCGCCTGGCGCACCAGCAACCGGTCCGACAGGCGGCGGTCCAGCGGATCGGACGGCCCGATCAACAGCATCGCCAGGCACAGCATCACCGCCGTGAGGATTGGCCGCCACCATGTACGCAGCCGGACAGCGATCGTGCGCAAGCGGCGCTCGGCAGCGATCGTCAAGGCGCAGGCAAGACCGTTTGCGCCGCCGGTGGAGGCTGGGTTGCGTTCACGGTGTATTCCTGCACCACCTCATAGGGCGGTTCGGCAACCTGATCCGGCATGGCCTCTGCCGCGGCAATCGGCGGTTCGGTGGGATTCTCGGTCTCTGCCGTGCCGGTGCGTTCGCGCCCGGCAAACGGATCCGCCCGCACCGACCGCTTTTCGGTCACCGCGCCGGTCGCCGCGTTCACATCGCTCTCCACTTCACCGCCCAGCAGCGTCAGCCCCTGCAGCGCGGCCAGCGCGATCAGGGATGCGACAATGCCCAGTTCCAGCGAGGAAACGCCGGCGCGATCGCGCTGCAAACGGCGAAGCACGGAACGCGTCCGTGCGATGAAAATAGACATTGCGACCTCTTGCTACCGCCCGCATCGGGATTCGAGCTTGTGAGCGTAGTCGCATAACCTTTTGAAGTTATTGCCAACGCTTGCGGTAAATCCGAGGTAAACGGCGCTATAGGCCCTTGGCCACGACCCGGCGCAGGGCGTTGGCATAGACTTCCGGCTCCTGCGCGCCGGGGATCAGGTACTTGCCGTTGACGATCATCGCCGGCACGCCCGAAATGTTCATGTCCCACGCGGCGGCCTGTTCGCGGCGAACCAGCAGGCCCAGCGTCTCGTCATCGAGCGCAGCGGCGGACCCGGCCGGATCAAGCCCGACGCCCTCGGCCAGTTCCACCAGCACGGCGGAATCGGACACGTTGCGGCGCTGCTGGAAATGGGCATCGAACAGCGCCCGTTTCAACGCGGTCTGGACCGTCGGCCCGGCTTCGATCAGCGCCCATTTGAGCAGGCGGTGGGCACGGTTGGTGTTCCACATCATCGCCTTGGGCGCATCGCCCGGCCCGGCATAGCGGAACGAATAGCCCGCCCGGTCGCCCGCACCGTGCAACTGCCCGCGATTGGCCGCGACCTGATCGGGCGTGCGGCCATACTTGCGGGCGATGTGTTCGTCCTGCCCCTCGCCTTCGGGCGGCATATCGGGGTTCAGCTCGAACGGCAGCCAGCGGACCTCCGCCTCGATCTCGCCCGCCAGTTCGCCCAGCGCCTTGTTCAACTGGCTGTAACCGATCACGCACCACGGGCACATGACGTCGGAGTAGATGTCGATGGTGAGTTTAGCGGGCTGGGTCATCGTTCGAGCCACCATTTCAGCAAGTGATGCGCAATCGCCTGGGGCGGCGGCGCGAGGAACCGCCCGCCCTCGTCCCCGGCCATCGCGGCGGCCACTTCCTCACGCGTGAACCAGTCGGCCTCTTCCAGCTCGGTCGTGTCGATGGTCAGCGCGTCGTCCTCGGCCACGGCATGGCAGCCCATCATCAGGCTGGACGGGAACGGCCAGGGCTGGCTGGCGATATAGGACACGGACGTGACCCGCACCCCGGCTTCCTCCAGCACTTCGCGCGCCACGGCCTCCTCGATGCTTTCGCCAGGTTCCACGAACCCCGCCAGCGCGGAGAAGCGGCGCGGGGGAAAGCGCGGCTGGCGGCCCAGCAGCAGGCGGCCCGAATGCTCGACCAGCATGATCGTGACCGGATCGACGCGCGGGAAATGCTCGCCCTTGCAGGCGTCGTTGGTGCAATTGCGCTGCCAGCCGCCCTTGGCCAGCCGGGTCGGCGCACCGCAGCGCGCGCAGAAGCGGTGACGGGCATGCCAGTCCACCAGCGAGCGCGCCGCACCATAGGTCGCCAGTTCTTCCGGATCGAGCGCCGACATCGCCGCCCACAGGCGCGGATTGGCGGGCGCGACCGAGCCGATCAGCTTGGCCGCGACTTCGGCAAAGCAGCCCTTCCCGTCGCGCAGGCCCAGGAACACCAGTTCGCTGTCGGGCGCGGCATCGGCCAGGGTGCCCCACGCCAGCGTGCCTTCGGGCGTGATTTCAGGGTCCAGCCCGTCCAGCCGAAGCAGCCGCGCGCGCCAATCCATCAGGCTTTCCAGCCGGTCCGGATCGGCGCGGATGTGATCGGCGCGGTCCAGTCGCGATCCGGCAAAGGCAATCTGCATCGTCAGGCTCCCTTGGCCAGGGCGATCATGTCAGCGGCAACCGCCTTGGGGAAATCGGCGTGCAGCGGATAGGCGTTGGACGGCATGTACTGGGTATAGAACGCGGCGCGCACTCCGCGCATACTGTCCACCATCGCCACGGTCCCGGCCGCACCGCCCCAGCCAAACTGGCCGGAAGTGTTGCCAAGGCCAACCCGGCCGCCCGCGCCAAAGCCCGCACTGTCGACCATCGTTCCCGCGGTCGCCGCACCTTCGGGCAGCAGGTTCGACATGCCGACGGTCACGGCCCGCTCGCTCATCACGCGCTTGCCGCCCAGCACGCCCTTGCCCAGCAACATCAGCAGGAACCGGTCGTAATCGCGCGGGCTGGATACCAGCCCCGCCCCGCCGAACGGGAAAGCGGGCTTATCGAGATAGATCGAATTGCCCGCCGGATCGAGCGGGACCAGCCCGGTCTTGTCGACGCCGTAATTGTCGGTCAGCCGCGCCGCCGCAGTTGCAGGCACGCGGAAGAACGTGCTGTCCATCCCGCAGGGGTCGAACAGGCGATCTTGCAGAAAACCCTCGAACGATTGCCCGCTGGCCAGTTCGATCACCCGGCCCAGCAGGTCCAGGCTGACCGAATAGCTCCACTGCGTGCCCGGCTGATAGACCAGCGGCAGATCGGCCAGCCTGTCAGCAAATTCGGCTAGGCTCGGCGCGGTCGGCACGTCCGGCATCCCGCGCGCCTGGGTCCGGCTGACCTGCCCCGGCACCACGCCCGCGCGTTCATAAGCGGTCTTGATCGGGCCGGTCTGGATGATCGAATAGCCCAGCCCCGCCGTGTGGGTCAGCAGGTGGCGCACCGTGATCGCGCGGGTCGCCGGCACCAGTTCGGTGATCGAACCATCCGGCACGGCCTGCACCTGCATCTTCGCGAACTTCGGCAGCAGATCGGCAATCGGCTGGTCCAGCCCCAGCTTGCCTTCATCGATCAGGATCATCGCCGCCATGCCGGTGATCGGCTTGGTCATCGAATAGATCCGGAACAGACTGTCCGCGCCGATCGGGACGGGATTGTCCAGCGCGTGGGTGCCGCGCGCGATGATCTGCGCCGGATCGAACCCGCGCCCCATCGCCGCCACCGCCCCGGCCAGCTTGCGCGGCGCGACATAGCTGTCGATCAGCCCGGTCACGTTGGTCCACGGCAACGGCTGCGGCGCGGCCAGCGCGCGCGCCAGCGGCAGGCCAGCCAGCCCTGCTCCGGCCCCCAGCCACAGCCCGGAAGAAAGCAGGCGGCGGCGCGTCAGTTCGACATGAAATTCAGCAGGCAAGGTATTCTCCCGACTATTCTTTTTGCGCCATCGCCAGTTGCGCGGCCTTGGCGAACAGGGTGGGCAGGCCAGCCGTTTCCAGCCGCTCCAGCGGCCACCACTCGCCCGCGTCGGCGGGGAAACTAACCCAATCGCTTCCCGAATAAAGCATCAATTGCAAATCGAGATCGAAATGGGTGAAACCGTGCCGCACCGCGCCGCCGTTGGCCCAAGCAGCATCCGGCAGCGGCGCTTCGCCTGCGCCATCCCCGCGCGCGCTCCAGCCGTCATCGGGCAGCGCGCGCATCCCCGCGAGCATGCCCGTGCCCCCGCGCCGCACCAGCCAGACGGCGCCGCCCTGCTCGATCCAGAACGCCCGCCCTCGCCGCTGCGGCTTGGCGGCCTTGGGCGGCTTGACCGGAAACCGCTCCGCCCCCGCCGCGCGCCCGGCGCAGGCGTGGCTCAGCGGGCAGAGCAGGCAGCGCGGCGCGCGGACCGTGCAGACGCCCGAACCCAGGTCCATCATGGCCTGCGCGAAATCGCCCGCGCGGCTGTGCGGCGTGATGGCATCCGCCCGCGCCCGGATCGCCTTGCGCGCGCCCGGCAGCGGTTCATCGATCGCGAACAGCCGCGCCACGACCCGCTCGACATTGGCGTCAACCACGACGGCGCGCTGCTCAAACGCGATCGCGGCGACCGCTGCGGCGGTATAGGCGCCCAGCCCCGGCAGGGCGCGCAGCTCCGCCTCGGTCCCCGGAAACACCCCGCCACGCGCCGCGACGGCCTTTGCACAGGCGATCAGGTTGCGGGCGCGGGCATAGTATCCCAGCCCCGCCCATGCGGCCATGACCTCAGCCTCGTCCGCCGCCGCCAGTGCCTCCACTGTCGGCCAGCGCGTGGTGAACCTTGCGAAATAGGGGCCGACCGCCGCGACGGTGGTCTGTTGCAGCATCACTTCGGACAGCCACACCCGGTAGGGATCGGGCGGCGGCGATCCCGGCGGGCTGCGCCAGGGCAGCGTGCGGGCATTGGCGTCATACCAGCCGAGCAAGGCGGCGGCGATGGTCTGCGTGCTGGCGTCCATCGCCCCGCTATGGCAAAGCGCGCAGCACAATGGAACGCCAGCAATGACCAAGACCGGAGACAAAGGCAGCAGCACTGGCAGTTCGGGCCGCAAGTTCGAACGGCCGCGCGGCTCTGGCGTGCGCGCCATTGCCGATCTGATGCCCGAAATCGGCCGCACGGCCTTTCGCCGGTTCGGCTTCGTCCAGTCCAGCGTCGTCACCCGCTGGCCCGAAATCGTCGGCCCCAGTCACGCCCGCATCTGCGCCCCGGAATCGATCCGCTTCCCCCCCGGTGAAAAGGCCGATGGCATCCTGCAACTGGTGGTCGTCCCGGCGCACGCGCCGATCATCCAGCACGTCGTTCCCGAAATCATCGAGCGGGTGAACCGCTTCTTCGGCTACAAGGCCGTTGCCAAAGTGAAGATCCGGCAAGGCGAGGTTAAGCCGCCGCCCGCCAAACCGACCACCGCCGCGCCGCCATCGCTGCGCCCGATTCCGCTGGAACTGGGCGAAAGCCTGCGCGATATCGGCGATCCGGAACTGCGCACCGTGCTGGAATCGCTGGCGCGCAGCCTGGGCACCAACGAAGGGGACAAGACCAAGTAATGCGCGCGATCCGCCTGCTGGCCGTGCTGGCCATCGCTTCAACCAGTCTTGCCGCTGCTCCGGCCCCGAAAAAGGCCGCGCCGCGTGCCGCCGCGCCCGCCAACTGGAACGCCCTGGTCGCCCGCACGCCCAGCGGCACCCATCTGCTGGGCAACCCCAATGCCAAGGTCAGGCTGGGGGAATACGTCAGCTACACCTGCTCGCACTGCGCGGAATTCCACATCGCGTCCGAAGCGGCGCTGCGGCTGAAGTATGTCCAGTCCGGCGCGGTGTCGGTAGAGATCAACCACGTCCTGCGCGATCCGGTCGATGCCACCATTGCCCAGTTGGTCAATTGCGGGCCGCCGTCGAAGTTCCTGATCAACCATTCGATGTTCCTGCGCAGCCAGTCGAAGTGGATCCAGGGCATTGCCCGCTCCACCCCGGCCCAGCGCAACCGCTGGTACACTGGCGACCGCGCGATGCGGATGCGCGCCGTGGCCAGTGATTTCCATTTCTATGACATGATGGCAACGCGCGGGTATGACCGGATGACGCTGGACAAGTGCATCAGCGACAACGCCCTGGCCGAACGGCTCGCCGCGATTTCGGCGGCGTCGGACAAGCTGGGCGTGGATCACACCCCCTCGTTCACGCTGAACGGGCAATTGCTGGTCGGCACCAACGGGTGGGACCTGCTGGAACCCCAGATCGCGGCGCGGCTTTAGTTTCGCCGCGGAAACGCTATTTATCGGCAATCCCCTGTGGAGAAGGCTGTGCGCCAATCCACCATGATCCTTTCAATCCCCCGCGCCGCCGGGTTAGCCTGTCGGCAGATCATTTCGAGGACGAACCCACGATGACCGCATTCCGCCGCATCCTGCTCTCCGCCGCGCTGGCTCCGCTGGCCCTTGGCCTCGCCGCTTGCGGCAGCAAGGAAGACGCTGCTCCCGCCGGGCCGACCGGCGAACCGATTGCCAGGATCGCCCCGCCCGCGGGCAAGTCGTGGGCCGAGACCGTCGTGATCACGCCAGAGGGCGGCTACCGCATGGGCAACCCGGATGCGCCGATCAAGATCGTCGAATTCGCCTCGCTGACCTGCTCGCACTGCGCCGAATTCGCCGAAGCGGCCAGCGCCGAACTGCGCGACAACTTCGTCGCCAGCGGCCGGGTCAGCTATGAACTGCGCAATTTCGTGCGCGATGCGATCGACATTACCGCCACCCAGCTGACCCAGTGCGGCACCCCGGAAACCTTCTTCGCGCTGACCGATCAGGTGTTCGCCTATCAGGCCGGCATCTTTGAAAAGGCGCAGTCCGCCAGCAAGGAACAGCAGCAGGCTGCCTTCTCGCTGCCGCCGGCGCAGCGCGGCCCGGCGCTGGGCGAACTGACCGGGCTGACCGAATACGTCACCGCGCGCGGCATTTCCAAGGATCAGGCCAACGCCTGCCTCGCCGACGCCGCCAAGGCCGAAAAGCTGGCCGCGCAGACCCAGGCCGCGGGCGAGCAGTACCAGATCGAAGGGACGCCCACGTTCCTGCTCAACGGCCAGAAGACCGATTACAACACCTGGGACAAGCTGAAGGCCGACCTCGAACGGCTGGGCGCCCGCTGATCCGGGTGAACGGGTAACAGGCCCGGTCCGATGCGCTTCAGGCGGCTCAGGCTCTCCGGCTTCAAGAGCTTTGTCGAGCCGGCTGAACTGCGCATCGAACCGGGGCTGACCGGGGTCGTCGGCCCCAACGGCTGCGGCAAGTCCAACCTGCTCGAAGCGATCCGCTGGGTCATGGGCGAAAGCTCGCCCAAGTCGATGCGCGGCGGCGGGATGGAAGACGTGATCTTCGCGGGCACCGCCCAGCGCCCGCCGCGCGACTTTGCCGAAGTGGTGCTGGTCGCGGAAACCGCCGCGCGCGAGGAACTGGAAGTCGTCCGCCGGATCGAACGCGGGGCGGGCAGCGCCTATCGCGTCAATGGCCGTGATGTGCGGGCCAAGGACGTCGCGCTGGTGTTTGCGGACGCCGCCACCGGTGCGCATTCCCCGGCGCTCGTCTCGCAGGGGCGGATCGCCGCCGTGATCGCGGCCAAGCCCGCCGAACGCCGGATGATGCTGGAAGAAGCGGCGGGGATCGCGGGTCTGCACGTGCGGCGCAAGGACGCCGAGCAGAAACTGCGCGCGACCGAAGCCAATCTGGCGCGGCTGGAAGACCTGATGGCCGGGCTCGATCAGCAGATCGCCACCCTGCGCCGCCAGGCCCGCGCGGCCGAACGCTATACCGCGCTGTCGGAAAAGGTCCGCGTGGCCGAGGCACGGCTGGTCTTTGCCCGCTGGCGCGATGCCGCCGCCGCCGCTGCCGCCGCCCGGGCCGAAGCGCAAGCGGCAGACACGCGGGTGACCGACACGCAAGCCGCGATGAAAGCCGCGCAGGACGCCCAGCACGCCGCGGCCGAGGCGCTGGCCGAAGCGCACGACGAGCTGGCCGACCGGCGCGACGATGCCACCGCCCACGGCCACCGCATGGCCCAGCTGACCAGCCAGCTCGAAGCCGCCGAACAGCGCCTCAAGGACCTCGACCGGCAGCACCAGCGGCTTGAGGAAGATCGCGGCGATGCCGACCGGCTGACCCGCGATGCCGCCGAGGCGCTGGGCCGGCTGGAGCGCGAACTTGCCGCCAGCGAAGCCGCCCTCGCCGCTGACGAGGCGCGGCGCCCGTCGGTGGTGGCCGCACTGGAAGAAGCCGATCGCGCGCTGCGCAGCGCCGAACTCACCCTCGCCAACGCCACCGCGCAGCAGGCCGGGGTGGAGGCGGAATGGCGCGTGGCCGATGCCGCCCTTGCCGCCGCCGATCAGCGCCTTGCCCGCCTCGACGCCGACGCCCGCCGCCAGCAGGACTTGCGCGACAGTCTGGCCCGCGAAGGCGATCCGGACGCCGCGCTGACCGAGGCCGAACGCGCCCGCGCCGCCGCCGCCGAAGCGTTGGCAACGGCCCGCGCCGAACTGGAAGCGCAGCAGGCCCGCAAGGGAGAGTTGCAGGCCGAGCGCGACACCGCCTCCAGCGCGCTGGCCGCCGCACGGGCCGAACTGGCCGGGGTGGAGCGGGAATATACCGCGCTGCTGCGCGACCGCGAGGCGCGCGCCAAGCAGGCCAGCGCCAAGCATGGCCTGCCGGTCGCGCTCGACGCCGTGCGCGCCGCGCCGGGCTATGAACGCGCGCTCGCCGCCGTGCTGGGGCGCGACGCCAAGACCGCGCTGGGCCCCGCGCCGGCGGACGAGGACGGGCGTTACTGGACCGGGGCGGCGGCGCCGCAGCCGGTGGCGGACAGCCTTGCCGCGCATGTTCCCGAATGCCCGCCGCAGCTCGCCGCACGGCTGGCGCTGGTCCACGTGGCCGAGGCCGACGATGGCCGCGCGCTGGCTCCGGGCGAATGGCTCGTGACGCTGGCCGGGCGCATCCGCCGCTGGGACGGGTTCGTCGCGCGCGGCGAAGGCGCGGCGGAAGCGGCGCGGCTGGAGGCGGAAAACCGCTTTGCCGCACTGGAAGCGCAGCTGCCGCCCTTGCGGGATGCCGCCGCAGCGGCTGAGGCGGATCAGGCCCGCGTGGCCGCCGCGCTCAGCGAGTTGCAACTGGCCATCGTCGCGGCCGAACGCGCTGCCGCTGCCGCTGCCGATGCCGAACGCGCCGCGCTGCGCGGGGTCGATCAGGCCGAAGCGGCCAAGGCCCGGCTGGAGGCCCGCCGCGCCGAACTCGCCGCCGCCGCGACCGATCTGGCCGAACAGCGCAAGCAGGCCGAAGCCGAACGCGACGCCGCGCAGGCCAAACGCGCCGCCCTGCCCGACATGGCCAGCGGGCGCGCCCAACTCGCCGCCGCGCAGGCCCGCCACGATGGTGCCCGCACCGGACTGCAGGCCGCAACCGCCGCGCTGGCCGCACACGATTCGGCGCTGGCCGTTGCGCGCGAGCGCACCGCCACCCAGCGCAGCGACATCAAGGGCTGGCAGGCCCGCGCCGGGGATGCCGCTAGCCGCCTGTCGCAGATGACCCGCCGGTTCGAGGAAATTGCCGAGGAACGTGCGGTCGTCGCCGCCAAGCCCGCCAGCCTGCTGCGCGAGATCGAGGCGGGCGAGGCGATCCGCACCCGGCTGGCCGCCGACCTTGCCGCCGCCGAGGTGCGCGTGACCGAAACCACCGAGGCCGCGCGCCGCACCGAAACCGCCTTTGCCGCCGCCAACGAAGCGCTCGCCTCTGCCCGCGAAGCCCGCGCCGGGGCGACTGCGCGGGCCGAGAACGAGGAAGCGCGGCGGCAGGAAATGGCCGGGATTTCGGGCGAGCGGTTCCAGTGCCCGCCCCCGTTGCTGCCCGAACGGTTCGGCTTCGCGTCTGCCGAAGTCGCCTCTGCCCCCGAAGAATCCGCCGCGCATGACCGGCTGGTGGCCGACCGGGAACGGATCGGCCCGGTCAACCTGGTCGCCGCCGAAGAACTCGCCGCCGCCGAAGCGCGGCAGGGCACCAGCGCGGCAGAACAGGCCGAACTCGCCGAAGCGGTCAACCGCCTGCGCGGCTCGATCGGCAGCCTCAACCGCGAGGGCCGCGAACGGCTGCGCGCCGCGTTCGAGGCGGTCGATGGCCATTTCCGCCGCCTGTTCACGCGCCTGTTCGAAGGCGGGCAGGCGCATCTGGCGCTGGTCGATTCGGACGATCCGCTGGAAGCGGGCCTTGAAATCTATGCCCAGCCGCCGGGCAAGCGGCTGCAATCGCTGACCCTGCTGTCGGGCGGGGAACAGGCGCTGACGGCGGTCGCGCTGATCTTCGCGCTGTTCCTGACCAACCCCGCGCCGATCTGCGTGCTGGACGAAGTCGACGCGCCGCTCGACGATGCCAATATCGAACGGTTCTGCGACCTGCTCGACGCGATGGTGAAGGAAACCGATACCCGTTACCTGATCGTCACCCACAACGCCGTGACGATGAGCCGGATGCACCGCCTGTTCGGGGTGACGATGGTCGAACGTGGGGTGTCGCGCCTCGTCAGCGTGGACCTGAGCGCGGCCGAGCGGTTGCTCGCGGCGGAATAGGGCCGGTTCAGCCCGCCCAGCGCTGGTCGGTATGGTCAGCCGCCAGCGCGCCGGTCCAGGTCTTGCACAGGCCAAAGGCCTCGGCGGGCGCACCGCCGGTCCAGCGCGGCCAGTCGGCGCGGTGCAGGATTACCGGCATCCGATCATGCACCTCGGCCATCTGCGCGCTGCTGTCGACCATCACCAGCGTATAGCAATCGCCCCATTCGGCGGTCGGCCGCCACAGCCCCGCCACCGCGAACAGGTTCGCATCGGGCAGGCCATACCAGCTGCGGGTCATCTGGCGCGGCTGGCCTTGTGGCTCGGCCCACTGGCTGACCGGGATCAGGCAGCGGCGGTGGACGAAGCTGTCGCGCCAGAACGCGGTGTGCAGTTTATCGTCGCGGGCGTTGGTGACGGGCTTGGGCTTCAGCTTTTGCCCCTGCTTGCCGGTCAGGACCAGCGGAAAGCCCCAGTGCATCACCCGCGCCGCGCCGCCTTCCACCACCAGCCCCGGATAGCCGGGATAGACCTCCGCGCTGAAATTCAGCCCCGGCGCGGCGGCCACGTCGAACACTTTCGCCACCTCGGCCGCGGACTGATGCAGGCGGTAGAGGTTGCACATCAGGCGTTGCCGACCACCCAGCAGCCCAGCGCCAGCAGCAGCCCGGCAAAGCGGTTGGCGCGGAACCGGGCGAGCGCGTTGTCGCCATCGTCGGGGTTCAGGGTCAGCACTTGCCAGCCCAGGTGCAGCGCGGCGGGGGCCAGCGCCAGCAGCGCCAGCGGATCGGGCCGCAGCCACCAGAACGCCAGCGCCCAGCACAAGACTGCCCCGGCATAGAACGCCGCGACGCCGCCGCGCACGTGCCGCCCCAGCGTCAGCGCGCTGGAGCCGATGCCGACCATCGCGTCATCCTCGCGGTCCTGACAGGCATAGATCGTGTCATAACCGATGCACCACAGCACCGCCCCGGCATAGAGCGCGGCCAGCACGTCCAGCCCGTCGCCCCGGATCGCCACCCAGCCCGTCGGCGCACCCCAGGTGAAGACCAGCCCCAGCCACGCCTGCGGGAACCCGGTGATCCGCTTCATGAAGGGATAGGCCGCAACCAGCGCCAGACTGCCCAGCGCGACCAGCTGCGCAGCGGTGCGCAATTGCAGCAGCACGATCAGGCCCACCGCGGCGAGCGCCAAGAGCCAGACCCACGCCGCCCGTTTGCTCACCGCGCCGCTGGCGATGGGGCGCGCGGCGGTGCGGGCAACCTGCTTGTCCAGATCCGCATCGACGATATCGTTATAGACGCAGCCCGCCCCGCGCATCGCGATCGAACCCAGCAGCATCCACGCCAGCAAATCCCACCGGCTCTGCCCACCCGCCAGCAGCAGCCCCCAGGCGCAAGGCCAGAACAGCAGCCACCAGCCGATCGGCCGGTCAAACCGGGCCAGCAGGGCATAGTTGCGCAAGCGCGCCGGCAGCGCAGCGACCAGCCCCTTGTGCTGGGAATCGGGAACGATCTCGGCGGTCATGTCCGCTCTCTAGCCTGCCGGCGAAAATGCGCTAGAGGAACGCCATGCCCGCTACGCCTGCCTGGCCGCCCAAGAGCGCCCCGCGCCTGTTCGTCCCCGCCCCGCTGGCGGAGGGCGTGGCCGTGGCCATCGACGGGCCGCAGGCGCATTACCTTTCGCGCGTGATGCGGATTGGCGCAGGCGACGCGGTGATCCTGTGCGACGACCAGACCGGCGAATGGGCCGCGCGCGTCGCCAGCGCGGGCAAGCGCGATGTCGTGCTGGTGCCCGAAACGCTGCTGCGCGCGCGTGAGGACGTGCCGGCCTTCACGCTTTGCGCCGCGCTGCTGAAAAAGGACCGGTTCGATCTGCTGCTGGAAAAGGCCTGCGAGCTGGGCGTCCGGCAGATCCAGCCAGTGCTGACCCGGCGCTGCGTGGCCGACAAGCTGAACCTTGACCGCGCGACCGCGATCCTGACCGAGGCGGCGGAGCAATGCGCCCGCACCGCCCTGCCCCGGCTGGCCGCGCCGGTGAAACTGGACGCGCTGCTGCGCGGGTGGGATTCGGCGCGCGCGCTGTTCTTTGCCGACGAGAATGGCGGTGATCCGGCCGCTGCCGCCTTTGCCGCGCACAGCGGCCCCGCCGCCTTGCTGACCGGCCCGGAGGGCGGCTTTGACGCGGAGGAGCGCACCGCAATCCGCGCCCACGCCGCCGCCCGCGCGATCACGCTGGGGCCGCGCATCCTGCGCGGGGAGACGGCCGCGATGGCCGGGACCGCGCTGTGGATGGGGACAGCGGGCGACTGGTAGCAATGCTTACAATTTGCTGGCATCGCGGCCTGCAAAGCACTAACTCCCGCCCATGAGCACCCGACAGGTTTCAGATCGCAACGATCCCGTGATCGAAAGCACCGCCCAGCTGATCGCCCCGATGATCAAGGGCGAAAAGCCGCGCGACCGCTGGCGGATCGGCACCGAGCACGAAAAGCTGGTCTTCGCCCGCAGCGATCATCACGCCCCGTCCTACGAGGAACCGGGCGGCATCCGCGACATGCTGAAATCGCTGGAGGATTTCGGGTGGGAACCGGTGGTCGAAGGCGGCAACGTCATCGCGCTGTCGGGCAGCGACGGGGCGATCAGCCTGGAACCGGCGGGCCAGCTGGAACTGTCCGGCGCGCCGCTGGAAAACCTGCACCAGACCTGCGCCGAAACCGGACGCCACCTCGATCAGGTCAAGGCGATTGGCGAGCGCACCGGCACGGGCTTCCTTGGCCTCGGCATGTGGCCGGACAAGACCCGCGAAGAACTGCCGATCATGCCCAAGGGCCGCTATGCGATCATGCTGCGGCACATGCCGCGCGTGGGCACGATGGGCCTCGACATGATGCTGCGGACCTGCACGATCCAGGTGAACCTCGATTATTCGAGCGAGGCGGACATGGTGCAGAAATTCCGCACCAGCCTGGCGCTGCAACCGCTGGCGACCGCGCTGTTCGCCAATTCGCCGTTCACCGATGGCAAGCCCAACGGGTTCCTCTCATACCGCAGCCATATCTGGTCGGATACCGATCCGGCCCGCACCGGCATGCTGCCGTTCGTGTTCGAGGACGGGTTCGGCTACGAACGCTACGCCGAATACATGCTCGATGTGCCGATGTACTTCGTCTACCGCGACGGCAAATACATCGATGCGGCGGGGCAGAGCTTCCGCGATTTCCTCGACGGGAAACTCCCCGCGCTGCCGGGTGAGCGCCCGACGGCGAGCGACTGGCAGGATCACCTGTCCACCGCGTTCCCCGAAGTGCGGCTGAAAAGCTTCCTCGAAATGCGCGGTGCCGATGGCGGGCCGTGGAGCCGGATCTGCGCGCTGCCCGCGCTGTGGGTCGGCCTGCTCTATGACCAGACCGCGCTCGATGCGGCATGGGACTTGGTCAAGGGCTGGGACATGGACGGGCGCGAAGCCCTGCGCTCGGCCGTGCCGAAGCTGGGGCTGGATGCGCCGCTGCCCGGCGGCGGCAAGCTGAAAGATATTGCCGCCGAAGTGCTGGCCATCTCGCGCAGCGGCCTCGCGGCGCGGGCGCGGCTGAACAAGGCGGGCGACAACGAATGTGCGTTCCTGAACCCGCTCGACGAAATTGTCGCCAGCGGCAAGGTTCCGGCGCAGCGCCTGCTCGACAAGTTCCACGGCGAATGGAACGGCGACCTGTCGCGCGTGTACGAGGAAGCGTTCTGATGACGGTCGCGGTGATCGGGCAGTTCCGCATTCCGGCCGAGCGGATGGACGAAGCCCGCCCCGCGATGCGCAAGGTGATGGACGCCACCCGTGCCGAGGACGGCTGCATCGAATACAATTATGCCGAGGACGTGCTGGACCCCGGCCTGATCCGGGTCAGCGAAGTCTGGGCCAGCCGCGAGCAGCTCGCCGCGCATCTGAAAACGCCGCACATGGCCGCCTGGGCCGAAGAACGCGCCGGGCTGGGCCTGACCGGGCGAGCCATCACGGTTTATGAAGTGAGCGGATCGGAAACGATCTGAGGCGGCAGGAGGCGGGCTTACTCCGCCGCCTGCAACACCGGACTGCGCCGCCCCGCAATCCCCTGCCTCAGCCGGTGCAACGGCGCGGTGATGAGGCCGTGGCGGTTCATCCACGCATGGTATTCGCCATACTTCGGGTCTTCGCCCAGCAGGTGGGCTTCCTCGGTCTTGGCCCGCCAGAAGTAGATCGCGCTGACGCAGCCCAGGAAAAACGTGTTGCGCACCGCATCGACCAGCGACCCGCTGGTGACGAGGAACGGCAGCACCGACACCCACCAGAACGCGTTCTTCGACAGGTAGGCGGGGTGGCGCGTGTAGGCATAGGGACCGTGGGTCAGCACGCCGCGATAGGTCAGGTTGGAAAAACGGATGCCGAACGCGATGGTCGCCCAGGCGTAAATTGCGGTCAGCACCACCAGCAGACCGGCCCAGCCCCACATCAGCGCGGGGTATTCACCCAGCCAGAACGTCCAGTCCGCGGTGTTCGACTGATAGAACAGCGGCCCGCCGCCCTGCATCAGCTGGAATGGCGGATAACACGCCAGCGCCGCGACCCAGCCCGCAAGGTAGGGATTGGCCGAGCGGATCTGCGCGTCGAGCGGCTTCATGGTGAGGATATAGCCAACCGTGCCGATCTGTTCGTCGAACACGAACATCAGCAGCACCAGAATGCCCGCAAAGGCCACGGGATTGGCGAACTGATCGGACCAGTCTTTGCCCACCAGCTCCGCGAACGCGGCGGGGACGATGGCGATCATGAAGGCGGTGAAAAAGCCCTTCACCGCCCAGGCGCGCAAGTGGATCCAGATCATCTGCGGATCGTGCGCCTCACGCCCGACCAGCGCCGCGCCGAAATGCCAGGATGCATCGCGCGGCTCCACCAACACCCGATCGAGCCAGATGACGTAGGGGATGGAGAGCAGGAACAGTGGCACCGCCGCCAGCCCCAGCACCTGCATCGAGATCGCGTAGAAATCGTCCCAGTACCACCGACCGAGGCAATAGAGCCCGGCGATCAGCGCCCACGTGGCCCACAGCCCCGCCAGTTTCGTGATCGAAATGTCGATAATGTCCGCCACAGGGCGCGGATTGTCCCAGTCGATTCCGGTCGAGGGGCGGCGGTGGACTTTGTCCACCAGCACCGACCACAACACCATCGGCAGCGCGGCGGCAACCAGCCCGAACAGCGCCGCCATCGGCCCGGTCAGCCGCCCGCGCTCTGCCGACAGGCCCAGCAGCGGGGCGACCTCGGGATAGAAGTGGCAGAACAGAATCCACGCGCACAGCCCGCCCACGCCGACAAAGCCGACGGCGGACGAAACATCGCTGGCGGGCCGGGGATCGGCCACGGGATTGCGCGCGGTCATCCCTCCGCCTTAACGGCGAAGGGTTAAAGGGCAGGTAACGCGGGTCAGCGGAACGCGGTGATCCGGCCGCTGTCGTCCAGCACATAGAGCGTGCCACCCGCCACGATCGGGGCCAGCGTGACCGGCTCCTTCAGCTCGGCAAACAGGCGCGGCTGGCCATCGGCGATCCCGGCGGAGTGGATTTCCCCGCGCGAGTTGGCAAACCAAAGGCGCTCCCCGGCCAGCACCGGGCCAGTCCAGAAGATCGGGTTCTTCTTCTTTTCCGGATTTTCATATTGGTCCAGCTGCGCCAGCCAGCGGACCTTGCCGGTGGTGCGCGCCATGCACAGCAGCTTGCCATCGTCGGTCAGCGTGAAGATCCAGTCGCCCGCGATCGCCGGCGTGGAAATCCCCGCGAGGTTGAGTTCCCAGATGCGCTGGCCGGTAACCAGTTCATAAGCGGCCATGCGCCCGCCCTGACCCAGCGCATAGACCCGGCCGCGGTCGATGATCGGATCGGCGTCGATGTCGGTCAGCACGCCGACCGACGTCGACAGCGAAGTGCGCGCCAGCGCATCGTTCCACAGCTGGCGGCCGTTTTCATAGCGGAACGCGGTCAGTTCACCGGTGGAAAAGCCCGCGATCACGGTGCCCTGCCCGGCAGCGGGCGCGGCCACGCCGAACACCCCGGTCTGCCCGGTGGAGGAGGTTTCGTTCCAGAGCGGCGCGCCATCCGCCGCGTTGAGCGACCACAGCTGGTTGTCCATGGTCATCACGAACACCGCGTTATAGGCGATGGTCGGCGAACCGCGCAGCGGCCCGGCCGGCTTGACCTTCCACAGCACCTTGCCGTCGGTCGCGTCCAACGCGGCGACTTCGCCCATGCCGGTGGTGATGTAAACGCGCCCGCTGTCATAGGCCGCGCCGCCGCCATAGACCGAGTTGGAGCCATCGCCCTGGATCTGGAAGCCCTGCCGCCAGCGGGCCGCGCCGGTCTGCGCGTCAAACGCGTGAACCACGCCATCGGTGTCCATCACGAACAGCTGTCCGCCGCCGACCACCGGCGAAGCGCCCAGGCGCTGCTTCTTGGTCGAACCGGCGATCTGCACCGACCACGAGCGGGCCGGGCTGGCCGACAGGGCCAGGTTGCCGATGTTCTTGTTGGCGGTGCCGCCGGCCTGCGGCCAATCGGCATTGGCCGTGGCGGGCGGCACGATCACGCTGATGCCGGCCAGCGCCGGATCGACCTTGGCCGACGTATCGACCTTCGACAGGATCGGGATGCGGTTGCCGATGGTCGGCGTCGTCGGCTTGTCCTTGCCGCCGAACACGCCGCAGCCTGACAGGGCGACGGCCAGGACCACCGCCAGCGGGGCGGCCAGACGGCGGGTAATTTGGGGTGACGGCATCATCTCGTCCTTGTGACTTTGGGTCAGTTCTGCGCCGGGGCCACAGTGGCGGCGGCATCGCCTGATTCGTATCCGAGCTGCCCCGCCAGCTGCCGCATCCGCGACGCCAGCGATTGCGGCACATCTTTGTCCTTGCCGATCGCGGCGAACAGCGGCCCGGCGAGATCCGGCTTGCCCTGCTTGAGGTAGGCCATGCCCACCAGCTCGCCCGCGCTGCCGAACCACGGATTACCCGGCACGGCCAGCGGCTTCAGCCGGTCGATGACCTGCTGCGGCGGCACCGCGTCGAACCGGATCGCCAGTTCGCGGATCGCGGCCAGATCGCGCAGCGGCTGCGGCGCTTCCGGATTGGCGGCCAGCGCGGCAAATTCCTTGGCGGCTTCCTCGGCCTTGCCGGTCTGGACCAGCGCGGCGGCATGGAGCATCGCGGCATTCGCGCGCGCGCCCGCGCTGCCTTCGCTCTTCAGCGCTTCCAGATCCTTGAGCGCGGCCCCGGCCGAGGTCGGCCCGGCAGCCAGCCGATCGAGCACCAGCGTGGTCTTTTCGCTGACTTCGCCAGCGGCCTGCTTGACCGAGTGATCCCAGTACAGATAGCCGCCCAACCCCGCCAGCAACAGCGCGATGCCGCCGCCGATCAGCTTGCCGTAACGCTTGGCGATATCGACCATCTGCTGCTCGCGCAGCGCTTCATCCACTTCGCGCAGGAACACGTCCTGCTGGGCCGCATCGCGATCATTCGCAGGCTTGCCGGAAGGTGCGGAAGGAGTGGTAGGCAGGGCCAATTCGGTATGCTTTCTGGTAAACTACGCTCTGGCGGGCTGTTTAGCGCAAGGGTGGGCCTTTTCAACGCCCGATCTGTGGCTTTTGCCCGCTTAAGCGCGGGTGAATGAGAGTAGAGCGCGGATCAGGGAAACTTTACCTTCCCCATCGCCCCGGCATAGATCCGCGCATAAGTCGCGACCATCGTCGCTTCGTCATACTCCGCCTCCGCCTTCGAGCGGTTTGCGGCTCCGATCACCGCGCGGGTCTGGGCATCTGCGGCAAGGTCGGCCAGCGCTGCGGCCAAGGCCGCGTCATCGCCGATGGGGGTCAGGAACCGGCGGTTCGGATCGGCCACCATCGCCGCCACATCGCCCACTTGCGGGGCGACCACGGCAAGCCCGGCGGCCATCGCCTCCACCACCGAAATCGGGAACTGTTCGCTGTCGGACGAGAGCGCGAACAGGTCGAACAGGCCCACCACCCTGGCCGGATCGGGCGCGAAGCCAGGCAAGTGGACGCGGTGGCCGATGTTCAGCGCGACCGCCTCTGCCCGGATTGCATCGCGTTCCGGCCCTTCGCCGACAATCACCAGCTGCCATTCCTCGGGCAGCGCGGCAAAGGCGCGGACCAGCCGGGGCAGATTCTTGACCTTGCGCAGGCCCGCCAGCGTGCCCAGCCAGTATTCGCCGGGATGCTTGATCAGGCGCGGCAGGACATCGGGCTCTGGCCGGTGGGCATAGGCTGCAACGGGAATGCCGTTCGGCACCCGCCGGACCCTGGCTGCCGGTTGCTGCCACACGGTGCGCGCGATCTGTTCCAGCCGCTGCGAGGGCACCACCAGCGCCTGCGCGCGGAACAGCGCGATGCGGCGACACAGGTTGCGCGCGGGCTTCAGCCGCTCCGCCTCGTCCTGGTTGAAGCCATCCTCGTGATGCACCAGGGGCGGCAGGTTGAGCGCCTCGGCAAACAGGGTGTGGGCCATGACCGCGTCCATGGCGCCCCAGTTATAGGTCAGCACCAGATCGAACGCGCGCATCGCCTGCGCAATTCCCATCAGCCGGCGCGGCCAGGGGCGGCCCGCCAGTGCCGGAAAATCATCCGGATAATGGACGCTGATCGCCGGATCGACCGCGCTGGCCGCGCCCAGTTCCCCCGGCACCGCCGACACGACGGTGTGGTCGATCCCCGGCCCGAACGCGTTCATCAGCTTTGCCGCGCGCAGTTCCTTGCCGCCCGGCGAAAAGCTGGAATGCAGATGCAGCAACCGCAGGCGCGGCGCGGCTGGTTTCGCGCTCATCCAGCCACTTTGGCCAGCAGCCGCTGGATCGCGGCGAACGATTCCGGCTCATCCAGCGTGGGCGCATGGCCAACGCGCGGGACGGTGACGGTTTCGCAGCCCGGCAGGCGCGCGGCCATCGCCGCCAGCGTTTCCGGCGTGAACAGGTCCGACAATTCGCCGCGCAGCAGCAGCACCGGCTTGCCCGCCAGCCCGTCAACGCCGGGCCACATGTCGACCCCGGCTTCGCCACCCGGCTGCGAGAACGGTTCGGCGATCTTCATGTCGTAATCGAACACGATCCGCCCGTTGCTGCCCACCACCATGCAGCGCTTGGCCATCGCCAGCCAGTCCTCGGCCGTGAAATCGGGGAAGGCCGACCCTTGCGATTCCTCCAGCGCGCGCGCGGCGTGCATCCACGTGGGGAAATTGCGGCCCTGCCCGACATAGCCGCGAATGCGCTCCAGCCCCTCGGGGTTGATTTCCGGCCCGATGTCGTTGAGCACCGCCCCGGCCAGCTTTTCCGGCGTGGTCATCGCCATGATCATCGTCAGCAGCCCGCCCAGCGAGGTGCCGATGGCCACGAACCGCTCGATCCCGGCTTCCTCGAACAGCGCGCCCAGATCCTGCACGTATTGCAGCGGGTTGTAGGTGGCCGAATCCTTGGCATAGGCGCTGTCGCCCCGGCCCCGGTTTTCAGGGCACAGCACCCGCCATTCGCCCGCCAGCCGTTCGGCCAGGGTTTCGAAATCGCGGGCATTGCGGGTCAGGCCGGGCAGGCAGATTACCGGCGGACGGTCTTCGCGCCCGGCATATTCGCGGTAATGCAGTTTCAGCCCGTCCCGGCTGGTCCAGAAACGGTCGGCGTAAGCGGTCATGGTAATGCCAGAAATCCTTGTTGGCGCAGCTTGTGCCGCGCGAGGTTCATCGCCACTATTGCCCGATGCGCGCAGAACCGCAAGCCGCCGGCTATTCACCTGACACGCCCATTTCGGCACTGGCCCCGTGGCTGGCCGATCCGGTGCGCGCGGCGGACTTCCCCGCCACCACACTGCGCTTTCGCAACCGCCGCTGGGACAACGCGGTTGGCCTGGCCGACCTGACGGATGCGGACTGGACCCGCCATTTCGGCCGGTTCGAGGCCCTGCCCGGCAATCTGCCCCAGCCACTGGCGCTGCGCTATCACGGCCACCAGTTCCGCGTGTACAACCCGGAACTGGGCGATGGCCGGGGCTTTCTGTTTGCCCAGCTGCGCGATGGTGCGGGCCGCTTGCTGGACCTCGGCACCAAGGGCTCCGGGCAAACCCCGTGGAGCCGGCAGGGCGACGGGCGCCTGACGCTGAAGGGCGCGGTGCGGGAAATCCTCGCCACGGAAATGCTCGAGGCGCTGGGGGTCAACACCAGCAAGACATTCTCGGTGATCGAGACGGGCGAGGACCTCTACCGGCAGGACGAGCCCTCGCCCACCCGCTCCGCGGTGATGGTCCGGCTGAGCCACGGCCATATCCGGATCGGCACGTTCCAGCGGCTCGCGGTGCTGGAGCAGCCGGACAACATGGCCGCGCTGATCGAATATTGCCTGGCGCAATTTCCCGGACCGCCCCCGCCCGCCGACGCGCCGGGGCGGGATGAACCGGCGGTGATCCTGCTGCACCAGGTGGTCGAACGGCTCGCTGCGCTCGCCGCGCAGTGGATGGCCGCCGGCTTCGTTCACGGCGTGCTCAACACCGACAACATGAACATTTCGGGCGAAAGTTTCGACTATGGCCCGTGGCGCTGGCTGCCCCGGTGGGACCCAGCCTTCACCGCCGCCTATTTCGACCACAACGGGCTTTACGCATTTGGCCGCCAGCCGGAAGCGCTGCACTGGAATTGCGGGCAACTGGCTATCGCGCTGCGCCAGCTGGTCCCGGCCGAGCCGCTGATCGCCGCGCTCAATCGCTTTGCCCCGCTTTACCAGCAGGCGCTGGCCCGCCAGTTCCTGTGGCGGCTGGGGCTGGAATCGCAAGGGTTCGAAGCCGATTCCGCGCTGATCGCCCACGCCGAGCGCGCCATGCGCGACAGCGGCGCATCGCCCGACGTGTTCTTCCACCGTCATCGCCACGGCGCCAATCCGCCTGACGGGGACTTTGGCACGGCGCTGCGCGGCTATCGTCCGGCTGGCGCGGCGCACCCGTTGTGGAACGAGCCGGCGCCGCCAACCCTGGTGCTCGACGAGGTCGAACGGATCTGGTCAGCCATCGATACGGCGGACGACTGGGCGCCACTGGCCGAGCAGATTGCCGCGATCCGGCGGCTGGGCGAAGCACTCGGAGTGCCGTGGTAAGCAAAAAGTCAGGGTTTGCGGTTATCAGGGGCGCAAGGCTTTTCTTGGACAAGCGGACCAGCTAAGGCTGGGCCTCTCCCCGGGGTCGCAACCGGCATACCAGAACTGGGACGGGAATTTTGGGCACTTCGCAGATCATTTCCTTTGAACCCGCCACTGGGGCGGAACTGTGGCGCGGCAAGCGCGGCAACGTGGACGATATCGTGGATCGCGCCCGCCGGGCCTGGCCAGCCTGGGCCGCGCAGCCGCTGTCCAACCGCATGGAACTGATGCGCCGCTTCGCCAACGAAGTGCGCAAGGACGCGGAAAAGCTCGCTACCCTGATCTCCCGGGAAACCGGCAAGCCGCTGTGGGAATCCCGCACCGAAGTCGAGAGCGTGGTCAACAAGGTCGAGATTTCGATCCGTGCCTATGCCGAGCGGACTTCGCAGCGCAAACTTGACGGCGCGCTGCAGGGCACCGCCGCACTCCGCCACAAGCCGCACGGCGTGATGGCGGTGCTGGGCCCCTACAACTTCCCCGCGCACCTGCCCAACGGCCACATCGTCCCCGCGCTGATCGCGGGCAACGCGGTGGTGTTCAAGCCGAGCGAGAAAACCCCCGCCACGGGCGAGGCGCTGGTGCAGTGCTTTCACCGCGCCGGGATTTCCGCCGCCATCGTGCAGCTGCTGGTCGGCGGCCCGGAAGAAGGACAGGCGCTGGTCGCGCATGACGGGATCGACGGCGTGCTGTTCACCGGCAGCGCCCACGCCGGGATCGCGATCAACCGCAAGCTCGCCGCCCGGCCGGACAAGATCGTCGCGCTGGAAATGGGCGGCAACAACCCGATCGTGCTGTGGGACACGCCCAAGATCACCGATGCCGCGGCGCTGGTCGTGCAATCGGCCTTCACCACCGCCGGGCAGCGCTGCACCGCCGGTCGCCGCCTGATCATCAAGTCGACCATGTATGACGCCGTGATCGCCGAGGTGAAGCGCCTGGCCGACCGGATCATCGTGGGCGCCCCGTTTGACGATCCCGCCCCGTTCATGGGCCCGGTGATCGACAACCAGAGCGCCGACGGGCTGACCGAAAGCTTCCTCTACCTGCTCAGCCACGGCGGCAAGGCGATCAAGCACCTGGTCCGCCCGCGCGACGACCTGCCGTTCCTGTCCCCCGCGATCATCGACGTGACCGGGGTGAAGGACCGGCCGGATGTCGAACTGTTCGGCCCGCTGCTGCAAGTGATCCGCGTGGGCGATTTCGACGAAGCCATTGCCGAGGCGAACAACAGCCGCTTCGGCCTGTCCGCCTCGCTGGTGGGCGGCACCCCGGCGGAATACAACCGCTTCTGGGCCAACATCCGCGCCGGGGTCATCAACTGGAACCGCCCGACCAACGGCGCTTCCTCGGCCGCGCCCTTCGGCGGCGTGGGCCTGTCGGGCAACCATCGCCCCAGCGCCTATTACGCCGCGGATTACTGCGCCTATCCGGTGGCCTCGAACGAGATGGAACAGCCGCGCGCGATGATCGGCGTGGGCCTGCGCGAAAGCTGATCAGCCGCCGCTGGTGATCAGGTTGACCTCGGTCACGCCCGCACGCTCACGCACGAACAGCGCGAACACGCTGCCGCCCGCTTTCCCGGTCAGCGTCAGGTCGGCACCCGCCCGGCCTGCGGTCAGGGCAAAGCCGCCCTTGCCTGCCACGGTGGCATAGAAATCCACGACTTCGCTGCCGGGAACCGGCGTCTGGAAATTGACGGCGCGAATGCGGCACCCGGCGGCATCGCTGCCCGCGGCTTCCTGCACGTGTCCGCGCGGGTAGACCGGCAGGGCTGGCGGCAGTTTCGCGGCCCATGCGGCGGTATAGCCCAGTTTGTCGGCACAGCTGCGGCCCCACGGGAGCGCGCGCACCAAGGCTGCGGCAGTGGCGGCATCGGCCGGCGAAGTTTCCTGCTCCGCACTGGCCGCAGGGGCCGCGCGCAGGGCCCCGCCCACCAGATCGAGTGCAGCGGCTCGGGCCGCGTCAAGTTCGGCCTGACCGCGCTTGAAGCGCGGGATTTCACCCGCCGCCGGTCCGCCCCCGGTCAGCGCGGCGTTGCCCCGGTTCTGGCTGGTCAGGTCCGGGTCGGCCATCAGCGGGTCGGCCAACGCAGCGGTGACTGCCGGGTCGCGCTCGGCCAGCGGGTCGGCCTCGGGCTCGCCCGAACCGCAAGCGGCGAGCAGCAACACGGCGGGCAAAAACATGGCGCGGGCGGCGGACATCACCGCACCTCTAACCCACCGCTGGTTAACAAGAAAGCGCCCCCGGATCGCACGGACCCGGAGGCGCAAGGTTCAGGGAGAGGGAGGTCCCGTGAAAAAACTCAGCGGCAGCTCGATCCGCCGCGATCGATCGCGCGGCCCAGCAGCGCCCCGCCCGCCGCGCCGAGAATTGCGCCAACCGTGCGGTCGCCCCGGCGACCGGCGACTTCGCGGCCAATCAGCGCGCCCGCCACGCCGCCGATCACCAGCCCGGTCGTGCCGTCGCTGCGGCGGCAGTAATAGCGGCCATCGTCACCATGCCAGACGCGGGTGTTGGCATAGATCGGCTCGTCATAACGCACGCGGGTCTGGTAGCGGCCATAGTCGCCATAGCCCCGGTCGCGGCGGTAATCGCCCCGGCGGGTTTCGTAACGGCCTTCGTAGCGGTCATACCGGTCCCGCTGTTCCCAGCGGCCACCGCGATCGTCCCAGTCGCGGTCGCGGGCGGCGGCAGGCATCGCGGTTGCCAGCACGGCGGGAACGGTCAGGGCAAGGGCGGCGGTCTTGAGGAACTTCGACATGATCGTTCTCCTGATCTCTTGCGTTCAGCTATAAGCCCCTCAACCTGAACGAGCGGCAACCGCGCTGTCAGGAACGCACATTTTGCGTGTCGCGGTGATTTTTCTTCGCTAGCGCGGCCAGCGGATGGAACACGATCAGCCCGTGCCGCGCAAAAGCGGCCTGCCTTTCGCGCTGGGCGCACACCTCATCTGGGGTCTGCTGCCGCTCTACCTCGTGCTGTTCAAAACGGTGCCGCCGTTCGAATTCGTCGGCTGGCGGATCCTGTTCACGCTGCCGGTCTGCGCGCTGTTCGTGGCCGTCGCGGGACAATCAAAGGAACTGTGGGCCGCGCTAACCAATCGCCGCGTGCTGATGCTGCTGACGCTCAGCGCGCTGCTGATCGCCACCAACTGGCTGACTTATATCGTCGCGATCCAGCAGGGCCACGTCTTCGCCGCCAGCCTGGGTTACTACATCAACCCGCTGGCAAACGTGCTGGCGGGCACGCTGTTCCTGGGCGAACGGCTGAGCCATCGCCAGTGGGGGGGCGTGGCGCTGGCGGCGGCAGGGGTTTCGCTGCTGGCGTGGGACGCGCTCGACATGCTGGGGATCAGCCTGGCGCTGGCGTTTTCGTTCTGCGGCTATGGGCTGGTGCGCAAGCTGACCCCGGTGGGATCGCTGCCGGGGCTGACGGTGGAAACCATCGTCCTGCTGCCGCTGGCCGTGGGCCTGATCGGCTGGGCGGCCACGACCCCGCAGGGCATTTCGTTCGGCCACGAATGGTCGCTCAGCGCGCTGCTCGCCTGCGCCGGGCTGGTAACCGCCGTGCCGCTGATCCTGTTCGCGGTGGCGGCGCAGCGGATGGATTATTCGGTGCTGGGCATGGTCCAGTACATCGGCCCGACGATGGTGTTCGTGCAGGCCTTCTTCCTGTCGTCCGAGCCGCTCGGCACCACGCAGGTCGTGTGCTTCATCTTGATCTGGTGCGCGATTGCGCTGTTCGTGTGGGACCTGCTGGCCAAGCGCAAGGCCGCGCGGGCGGCTTAGAGTCTTCTGTGGTTGCCGCCCGTGAGGCAAGAAGTTTCTGAACCGTTGAACGA